>JGI12635J15846_10000563_pt1 | contig 32092 bp, 31 predicted proteins | sample BlaSpr_A8_OM2_M2_FD_15846 | JGI IMG/M metagenome (IMG submission 15846)
ACGAAAAGCGTCTCGGCGCGCTGCACCTCGGAGCCAAGCGGATCGCGATGGGCGAGCACGAAGCGCGCCATCCGATAGGCCAGCGTCGCCTTGCCGATGCCGGCCGCGCCCCCGATCAGCCAGGCATGCGGAATGCGCCCGCCGCGATAGGCATTCAACAAGGCGGCCTCGGCCTCGCGATGCCCGAACAACGCAGTGGTTTCGCGCGGATGGGGGACCGCGATCTGCGGCTCGACCTGACGGGCGCTCATGCCGGACTCGCCACATTGTTGGTGCTGGTGGCAAAGAAGCGGTCGCGCAACGCGGCCCAAATATTGCCGGCAACCACAGCGGGCTCGGCCGTCGCGTCGATCAATACGCAGCGCTGCGGTTCGTGGGCTGCGATCTGGCGGTAGGCGTCGCGCAATTCCTGATGGAATTTCACGTCCTCGGCCTCGAACCGGTCCGGCGCGCCAGTGCCGCGCCGTTTCTTTGCCCGCTGCAGACCGACCTCGACCGGGACATCGAGGATGATGGTCAGATCCGGCTTGAGATCGCCGATGGTGACGCGCTCCATCGCGTTGAGCACCGCCGGCTCGACCTTGCCGAGGCTGCCCTGATAGGCGCGCGTCGAATCCGAAAACCGGTCGCTCAGAACCCAGATGCCCTGGCTCAGCGCCGGCAGGATCACCGAGCGTACATGGTCGTCGCGCGCGGCGGCGAACAGCAGCGTCTCGGCGTCCGGGCCCAACAATTTGCCCATGCCCGACAGCACCAGATGCCGGATGATCTCGGCACCCGGCGATCCGCCGGGTTCGCGGGTGACCACGGTACGCAGTTTGGCGGCGTTGAGGCGCGCCGCCAGCGTCTTGATGTGCGTGGACTTGCCGGCGCCCTCGCCGCCCTCGAAGGTGATGAACCGTCCGCGCCCGGAAACTCGTTTGAGCGTTGCGTCGACCATCTCAGAGTTTCTCGGCGCCGAGGCGAAACATGCCGATGACGAGTTCGCTCGCCCCGTCGATCGCGCGCCGCATCGTTGATCCCTTGCCCACCGCTTCCGCCGCATACACCGGGGCTTCGGAGGCGACGTTGCCGCCGCGCCAGATCCTGACCACGCCGACCTTTTGACCGGCCTCGATCGGTGCGCGAACCGGTCCGGTATAGACCACGCGCGCGATCAGCTTGTCGTTGCCGTTCTTCTGCACCATCACCTTGATCGGATCGGGGCTCGACAGCCTGACCGTGCGGCTGTCGCCGCCGAACACCTTGGCGTAGCCGACCGGCTGCTCGGGCGCGAACAGCGTCCGCGCCTCGAAATTGCGGAAACCCCATTCCAGCATTTTCTTGGCCTCAGTGGCGCGATCGTCGGGATCCTCCAGCCCGTTGACGACGACGATCAGCCGCGTTCCGTTTTCCACCGCCGAGCCGACCATGCCGTAGCCGCCCTCCTTGGTATATCCGGTTTTCAGCCCGTCGGCGCCGGTGAGCGAATTCAACAGCGGATTGCGGTTCTGCTGCCGGATCTTGTTCCAGGTGAATTCCTTCTCGCCGAACAGTTTGTAGAATTCGGGATAGGTCTGGATCACGTAGCGGGCGAGCTTTGCGAGTTCGCGCACCGTCATCTTGTTGCCGGGATCGGGCAGGCCATTGGAATTGGCAAAGGTCGACTGCGTCAAGCCAAGCTCGCGCGCTCGCTTGGTCATGAAGTCGGTCGCGAACATGCGTTCGTTGCCGGCCATGCCCTCGGCAAGCGCGATGCAGGCGTCATTACCGCTCTGGATGATGGCGCCGTGCAGGAGGTCGTCGACCGAAACCTTGCTGTTGATGGCCGCGAACATCGTCGAGCCGCCGGAGGGCGCCCCGCCCTTGCGCCAGGCGTTCTCGCTGATGCGGTATTCATCTGATAGCTTGATGTCGCCCTGCTTGATGGCGTGGAACACGACCTCGGCCGTCATCAGCTTCATCATGCTGGAGGGCGCCCGCAACTCGTCGGCATTCTTCTCGAAAAGCACGCTGCCGCTTGAGGCCTCGATCAGGATCGCGGTCGGCGCATCGCCGTCGAACGCGAATTCTTCCTTCTTGGCGCCCTGCACGCTCTGGTTCGCGGCGTAGACCACGCCGCTCCACCCGATCGCCGCGGCGATCGCGGCTGCGATCGCGCGGCGCAAGAGGCGTGCTGTCGCGGGCTTGAGCCTTCGGTGGTGTGGTAACAGGGCTGCCATCAATGTTGCCTTGAGGCCGGCGTTCTAACAGTTGGAAGTAGNGCNAACAACACAGGTTTTTGCCGAAATTCGCGGAACCAATGCGATTGCGGCGGCTCGCAAACAACCCTATGTTGCCGCCGCACAAAATCCTCCAAAACAAGGCGGAAAAGCGATGCCGACTTCACGGACGATTTCCGCCAACGGCATCGAGATTTTCCTGCTGGAACAGGGGTCGGGTCCGCTGGTGTTGCTGTGCCACGGCTGGCCCGAACTGTCCTATTCCTGGCGGCACCAAATCCCGGCGATCGCGGCGGCCGGTTTCCGTGTCGCGGCACCCGATATGCGCGGTTTCGGCCGAACCAGCGCGCCCGCCGACATCGACGCCTACAGTATTTTCGACACCGTCGGCGACATGGTCTCTCTTGTTGCCGCGCTCGGCGAAAAGCAGGCCGTCATCGTCGGCCATGACTGGGGCGCGCCGGTCGCCTGGCACGCCGCGCTGTTTCGCCCCGATGTTTTCACCGCCGTTGCGGGCTTGAGCGTGCCGCCGCCGTTGCGCGGCCGCGGCCGGCCGCTCGATACCTTGCGTCAGAGCGGGATCACCAATTTCTACTGGCAATATTTCCAAAGCCCTGGCGTGGCCGAGGCCGAGTTCGAACGTGACGTCGGCTTGTCGATGCGGACGCTGCTGGGGCGCGGATTTTCCGATCCCTCCGCCTCGCTGTTCGTCGAAGACGGCAAGGGCTTTCTCGGCGAGGCCAGGGCCGATCGGCCGCTGCCGGATTGGCTCGGCCAGGCGGACCTCGCGCATTTCACCGAGGCCTACCGGAAATCCGGCTTTCGCGGCGGGCTCAACTGGTATCGCAACATCGATCGCAACTGGGAACTAACCGCGCCGTGGCAGGACGCGCAGATCCATCAGCCGTCGCTGTTCATCGCGGGATCGAAGGATTCCGTCATCACCGGTCTGATCGGCGCCAAGCGCGTCACTGAGCTGGAGCGGGTGCTGTCGAACCTGAAACAGAAGCTCATCATCGAGGGTGCCGGCCACTGGGTTCAGCAGGAACGCGCGGCTGAGGTGAATGCGGCCTTGATCGGCTTTCTCAGGGAGAATGCTCGTTAGACCTTCACCGTCATTCCGGGGCGCGCGGAGCGCGAGCCCGGAATCCATAACCACGATCGCGGGTTATGGATTCCGGGCCTGCGCCAAGTGGCGCATCCCGGAATGACGAAGAACTGACTAGTAGAGCCCGCGGCCGGACAATATTTCACTGGGCCCGCGCGGATCGATCGGCGCGTAGGCGGAGACCGGACTGCTGCTGGGCGCGTAGCGGTCGTCATCTTCGTAAGACACGGCCCGCGGATTATCCAGGGAGCGGCCGGTTGAACGCGAACGGGCTGACGCCGACATTTCCGAGGTCGCATTGATCGAGACCTGATCGGCCGAGGTATTGCCGAGGCTGTAGGGCCGCCCTTCCGGCATCGGAACCTCGCCGCGGATCGGACGGCCGCGCGACGGGAGTTCCGGGACGAAGGGATGCGCGGAGGCCACCCGAACCAGGGATGGCGACGGCGCCGGCACGCCGGTTCGCAGGGTGGCGATCAACTGGCGGTCGTCGGAACCTTCCAGCGGCGCCCGCGCGACATATTCGACCCGGACGCGGGCGACGCCATTGCCTTTGAATTCAAGGAGTTCAGCGGCTTTGTTCGAGACATCAATAAGCCGGTTGCCATGGTAGGGTCCGCGGTCATTGACCCGGACGATCAGCGATTTGCCGTTGGAAAGGTTGGTCACGCGCGCATAGCACGGCATCGGCAGGGTCGGATGGGCGGCGGTCAAGGATCCCATGTCGAACACTTCGCCATTGGCGGTCAGCCGGCCGTGGAAATCATCGCCATACCAGGAGGCGAGCCCCTCCTCGCGGTAATTGACGTCCTCCTCCGGTACATAAACCCGGCCGGCGACCGTATAGGGCTTGCCGACGCGGTAGGTGCCACCGCCCTTGGGCACGGGCTCGCCGAATTCGACCACACGGGGGCTGGAGGAAACGCCATATTTTGGGTCGACGCGGCTGGCGAATTTGCCCGACGAGGCGCAGTTGGCGAGGAACAGGCATGCTGCCACGGCCACGACGCTTCGCGCCGCCAGGATGATCTGATCTGGCCGTCGAATCCCCATCCGCCCCAATTACCATTCCACCGGCCGCATGCCTACGAGGCACTCGGCGCTCTTTGTCCCGATGCGCCCATTTCCGCATCAACGTATTAACATACCGCAGCCGGAACACGGCGGAAATGGGGAGAGAAGCGGGGTGGTGAATCATTGGTTGCCGCGCCGACCCGTCGATCTCCGGACTTATGGTCTGTCGTTCGCGCCGCGTTTTTTCACTTTTGCGTCACCTACTGTTGCGCCAAATCATCAGTCGGATTCGATTTTCGCACCGCCGGCGAAATCCTTTTGACTGTGCAACGGGTCAGTCGTTCTGTCCTGGCCGGGGGTAACGGACGGTCGCCATGATTGAGACAGTTACAGCACTTATGGGCCTGGTTAGCGTCGGGATTTTCCTTGCCCATGCGTTTGAAGGCTTCCGTTCGCGGGCCTGATCCCGGCGGCGCTCCGCGCCACCTTCTGCAACAAGGCCCGATTTGGAAATCTTTAATCAATTCGGACCAGCATCGCGATCAGGCAGGTGCACCATGCGTACCCATGATTTCGTGTCCGACGGATTCCTCGCGTTGACCGCAGCCGGCTTTGTGCTGCTGTGCTCGAGCTTGTTGGCTGTCGCGTTCAGCTAGCTCGGCCCCGGAGCTCGTCGCGGCATGCTGAAGGCGTGACGCTTCGCCTTGGGTCCCGTTGCCAACGACGACCAAAGTCAGCGCGGCAACAGGTTGGTCTTTGCCAGATCGAGAACCTCGTCGCCGCGGCCGCTCATCACCGCCCGCAGCACCCATAGGCTGAAGCCCTTGATCTGCTCTGCGGCGATCGTCGGCGGCATCGACAATTCCTGCTTGGCGGTGATGACATCGAGCACGGCCGGACCGTCATGCGCCAATATCTTGCTGACCGCGTCCGTCAGGTCTCCGGGATCCTCCACCCGGACCGCATGAATGCCCATGGCGCGGGCCATCGCCGCGAAGTCGGGATTTTGCAGGTCGACGCCTGTCTCGATGAAGCCCGCGGCCTTCATCTCCAGCGCGACAAAGCCCAGCACGCCATTGTTGAAGATCACGACTTTGACCGGCAGATTCATCTGGGTCAGCGTGATCAGGTCGCCCATCAGCATGGCAAATCCGCCGTCGCCGGACATCGATATGACCTGCCGCTTCGGCTGGGCCGCCTGCGCGCCGATCGCATGAGCCATGGCATTGGCCATCGAGCCATGGACCCAGGAACCGATGAGGCGTCGGCGGCCATTCATTTTGAGATAACGAGCCGCCCAGATGGTGGGTGTGCCGACATCGGCTGTGAACACGGCGTCGTCTGCCGCGATCTCGCTCAGAATCCGCGCCAGATATTGCGGATGGATCGGTTTGTTCCCCGGCGTTCCCTTGGCGAGATCATCGAGACCCGCACGGGCTTTGCGGTAGTGGACCAGGCTAGCGTCGAGGTGCGACCTGTCGGTTTTCACGGTGAGCCTCGGCAGCAGCGCCTCGATCGTGGCGCCGACATCGCCGACCAGGCCAAGATCGAGCTTGCAGCGGCGGCCAAGATTCTCCGGCCGGATGTCGAGCTGCGCGATCTTGCAGTCCATTGGAAAAAATTGCTTGTAAGGAAAATCCGTCCCCAGCATCAGCAGCGCGTCGCAGGCGTGCATCGCCGCGTAACCGGAGGAGAATCCGATGAAGCCGGTCATGCCGACATCGTAGGGATTGTCGTACTCGACATGCTCCTTGCCGCCAAGCGCGTGCACAATCGGGCTCTTCAAGGTCTCGGCCAATTGCATGAGGCGGCCATGGGCCCCGGCGCAGCCGCGGCCGCAGAACAATGTGATGCGCCCGGCCCCGTTAAGCAGGTCGGCCAATGCGGCGAGCTCAGGCTCGGCCGGCCGCACGACCGGCGCCGCCGGCAACAGCCCGGCATTCGGCGAAATGCCGCGTCGGGGCGATGGCCGAAGCGCCACATCGCCGGGGATCACGACAACAGCGACGCCGCGCCGTCCGACCGCCGCGCGGATGGCGTTTTCCAGGACGTAAGGCAGCTGCGAAGTATCGGCGACCAATTCGCAATAATGGCTGCATTCGCGAAACAAGTCCTGCGGATGGGTCTCCTGGAAGTAACCGCCCCCGATCTCGCCGGACGGAATCTGCGCGGCGATCGCCAGCACCGGCGTGCGGCTGCGGTGGGCGTCGAACAGACCGTTGATGAGATGAAGATTCCCCGGACCGCATGATCCGGCGCAGACCGCGAGTTGCCCGGTGATTTGCGCCTCGCCGGCGGCGGCGAACGCAGCCACTTCCTCGTGTCGAACGTGGATCCAGTCGATCGCGTTTCGCTTGCGCAGCGCTTCGGTCAAGCCGTTCAGGCTGTCGCCGACCACGCCGAAGACGCGCTTCACCCCTGCCTGTATCAGGGTTTCCGCGATGAGATCGGCGACATTTTCGATTCGCATCGCTGGTTATCCCTGTTGCCGTCAAGTGCTGCGTAGAGCCAAGAGGGGCACGAAGCGCTTGCGTTATTGCGACGTTGCTTTCTCAACTCCGCCACATCCTGCGCGGTGAGCTGCGATCCCTTGCTGCCGAAGCGCGCGGTGACATAATTGGCTACCGCCGCGATCTCGCCGTCGGTATAGGCGCCGCCGAATGCCGGCATCGAGACCGCGTCCTCCGGCACATGGCGCGTGGTGCCCGAGATCACGATCTGGGCGACATTGGTGGCGCTGGGATCGTTGACCGCCCATGCGCCGGTCAGCGTGGCCATCGGCGAGATCGGGCTTTCGCCGGTCCAGTCGTGACAGCTCACGCAGGCGCCTTCGAACACCATCTTGCCGCGCGGGTCTGGCGTGCCGCCGCCCTGCTTGTGCGAGGCCGGCGCCGGCGGCGCCAGCGTCGCCGGCAGGTCGGATGAGGCGATCGCGGGCACGCTGCGCAGATAGGCGGCCACGGCGCGAATGTCTTCCGGCGCCAACCGGCTTAAACTGTGGTCCACCGCCTCGCCCATCGGCCCGGAGGCGGTGCCGTGGCCTGCGGCGTGCCCGATCGACAGATAGGCGGCGAGATCGTCGTCGCGCCATCCGCCGATGCCGGTGGTCTTGTCGGATGTGATGTTGAAGGCGCGCCAGCCCGCCGTCACCGCGCCTGCGAATTTCCTGCGGTTGTCGAGCGCCAGCGCCAGGCTGCGCGGCGTGTGGCATTCGCCGCAATGCGCCAGGGCTTCGGCAAGATAGGCGCCGCGGTTCCATTGCGGGCTCTTCGATGCGTCGGGCTCAAAGCGGGTATCCGGGTTGAACAGCGCCGACCAGAAATTCATCGCCCAGCGCTGGTTGAAAGGAAACCCCAGCGTGTTGGCGGGGATAGCCGAGCGCACCGGCGGCAGGCTGAACAGATAGGCCTTGATCGCCAGCGCGTCGGCATCGGTCATGTAGGTATAGGACGTAAACGGCATCGCCGGATAAAGCCGCACTCCGTCGCGGCGGGTGCCGCGATGAACCGCATTGAGAAAATCCTGATCGCTGTAATTGCCGATGCCGGTTTCCTTGTCGGGCGTGATGTTGGTCGAATACAGCGTGCCGAACGGCAGCCTGATCGCGAGGCCCCCGGCGAAATTCTCTCCGCCTTGAGAGGTGTGGCAGGCCTCGCAATCCGCTGCACGCGCGAGATAGGCGCCCCGCTCGACCAGGCTCGCCTTGCCAAGCAACGCCGGGACACCGGTGGGATCGGCGGCCTTGTAGTCCGCCAATGCTACTTTCTGGCCGTCCGCGAAGGCCATCGGACCCGGACCACGGACGATCCAGATGGCGACGACCGCCACGACCACGACGATGGCAACAACGCTCAGGAGAATGCGGCGCGCGGCTGGGCTCATGATTTCCTCCCCGCAGCAATCAGCGACCGGTCGATCGGCAGCCGCCGCAGGGCGACGCCGGTCGCGGCGTAGATGGCGTTGCGCAGCGCCGGCGGTCCCGCCGTCGCCCCGGTCTCGCCGATGCCGCCGGGCGCCTCGCCGCTCTTGATGATGTGAACCTCGATCTTCGGCGCCTGATCGATGCGCAGCATCCGGTAATCGTTGAAATTGGATTGCTGCACCCGCCCCTTGTCGATGGTGATCTCGCCGTAGAGCGCAGCCGTCAGGCCGAAGATCAACCCGCCCTCGAGTTGGGCTGTAATCGTATCGGGATTGACGGCAATACCGGTATCGACCGCGGAGGTGACGCGGCGCAGTTTCACCTCGCCCTGCTCGTTGACTTCCGCCTCTACCACGGTCGCAATAAAACTGCCGAACGACGGCTGAACGCAGACGCCACGTCCAACGCGCGCCGGCAGGGGCTGCCCCCAACCGGATTTTTCGGCCGCCAGGTTGAGCGCGGCGAGAAAGCGCGGCTGGTTTCCCAGCATCGAGCGGCGGAATTCGACCGGATCCTTGCCGGCCTTGCGCGCCAGCTCGTCCATGAAACACTCGATCGCAAACACGTTGTTGTTGGGACCGACGCCGCGCCAGAACCCGGTCGGCACCGCCGGCGGCTCGGCCCGGACAAATTCGACATGGAAATTTGGAATGTCGTAGGGCATGTCGATGGCGCTATCGACACCGTCGATGTCGACCCCTTTCTGGAACCCCGGCGGAAACCAGCGCGCCATGACAGATGAGCCGCTGACGCGATACTTCCAGCCGACGATCTTGCCGCCGGATAAAGTCGCGGCAATGGTGTCGCGATAGACCGGGCGATAGACGTCGTGCTGGATGTCCTCTTCGCGGGTCCACACCATCTTGACAGGCCCATCGACCTGTTTGGCCACGCGAACCGCCGCCACCACCATGTCGGCCTCGAGCTTGCGCCCAAAACCGCCGCCAAGCAGGTGATTGTTGACAATCACTTTCTCGACCGGCAGCCCGGCCGCTTTCGCCGCCTCCGACTGCACCCGGGTCATGACCTGCGTGCCGGTCCAGATCTCGCAAGAATCAGGCGTGACATGAACCGTGGCGTTGATCGGCTCCATCGTCGCATGCGCGAGAAACGGCAGCTCATACGACGCTTCAAGCTTGTCGCCGATGGCAAGGCCCTTGGCGATGTCGCCCGCGGATTTGGCGACCGCGCCGTCCTTCTCGCTGGCGGCGCGCAGGTCGTCCCAGATTTCTTTCGAGCTGACGCGCGCATTTGGGCCTTCGTCCCAGTCGATCACGAGTGCATCGAGGCCCTTCTTCGCCGCCCACATGTGATCGCCGACCACCGCGACCAGATCGTCCAGCACGACCACTTTCTGCACGCCAGGAACTTTTCTGGCGGCGCTGTCGTCGACCTTGGCGACCTTGCCGCCGAACACCGGACAGGCCTTCAGGGTTGCAAATTTCATATCGGGCAGCATCGCGTCGATGCCGTAGACGGCCTTGCCGTTGACCTTGTCGGGGGTGTCGAGCCGCTTCAGCGGCTTGCCGATCAACCCGAAATTCTTCGGATCCTTGAGTGGAACATCCTTTGGCGGGGTTTGCGCGCTCGCCGCATCCACCAACTCGCCATAGGAGAGTTTGCGTCCGCTCTCCGTATGCATGACCTCGCTATTGGCGGTCGTGCAGCTTGCCGGCTCGACCTGCCATTGCTGCGCGGCGGCCTGAACCAGCATGGCGCGGGCGCTGGCGCCGGCAGTGCGCAACGGCTTCCACCACGCTCGAACCGAATTGGAATTGCCGGTGGCCTGAATGCCGAACAGCGGATTGCCGTAGAGCTTGTCGCTCGGCGGCGCATGCTCCAGCGTGACCTTCGCAAAATCGGCGTCGAGTTCTTCAGCGAGAATCATGGAGATCGAGGTGTAGACGCCCTGCCCCATCTCGACCTGCGGCATCACCAGCGTTGTCGCGCCGGCACGATCGATGCGGATGAAGGCATTGGGCGCGAACTTGCCGGCGGTATCGTCCGGCGGCTGCACCGGCTCGTTGGCCGCACGCACCGGGAAATGGAACGCGAGCAGGAAGCCGCCCGCCAAACCGCCGGTCAACAGGTCGCGGCGCGATACTTCAGAACGCATCTGTCCATTCGCCATGACGGCCCCCTACGACTGACGGCCGGACGCGGCCTGCTTGATGGCCGCGCGAATCCGCACATACGTGCCGCAACGGCAGATATTTCCCGCCATCGCCGCATCGATATCGGAATCATCGGGGTTGGGTGTCGTTGCGAGCAACGCCGCGGCGGACATGATCTGGCCCGACTGGCAATAGCCGCACTGGATCACCTCCAGATCGAGCCAAGCCTTCTGCACCTTTGCGCCGACCGGCGTGGCGCCGACGCCTTCGATGGTGGTGACGGCGCGATCGCGCACCGCGCCCACCGGCAGCATGCAGGAACGCACCGGCTTGCCGTCGATATGCACCGTGCAGGCGCCGCACTGTGCGATGCCGCAGCCGAATTTGGTCCCGGTCATGCCGAGTATGTCACGCAGAACCCAAAGCAGCGGCATGTCAGCCGGAGCGTCAAAGGATTTCTGTTCGCCGTTGATTGTCAGAGTGTTGGCCATCGGATGCCTCCAGTCATTGGGGCGACGCCCACCGCGGCAAGTCCAGCGACAAGGGTCGATAGGTGGCGTAAACGGGCAATATTGCGCTGATATCTGTCAAAAAAGCGGAGGTATTCCTGGCAACGCTGACTTGCGTTTCCGTCGAGACCGATCGCAAATCGGGACAAATCCTCATGTGACACTGAAGTTAGCGCTGCCATGCCGCCCGCAAGCCCATGGATTTCTACGCGTTTTTCAATGCGCATTCTGTCGCGTTCTTGCTGTCCTGATGCGCGGGAGCTTCGTCGCGCTGAGCAATCCAATCGCGTCTCCCATCGGGATGGCAAATCAGTACATCCGCTCCTTCGGAGGAATCGACGTCACCTCGTTCGTAGGCGGCTGTAAATGGACCGGCCGGTAGTCGAGGCGCACATGACCGTCATCATCGAGCCAGGACAGTGTGTGCCTGAGCCAGTGTTCGTCGTCGCGCTTCGGAAAGTCTTCCCGCGTATGGGCGCCGCGGCTTTCGGTCCGGCCGATCGCCGAGGCAAGGCTGACGCTCGCCTGGGCGAGCATGTTGTCGAGCTCGAGCGCTTCAGCGAGATCGGTATTGAAGATCATCGAACGGTCGGCGACGGCAAGGTCGTTGCGCATCATGTCGATGACGTTGTCCTTCCAGTCGATGTCTTCCGGCAGGATCGATCTGAAAGCGGCCTCGCCTGGCTGATGGGTTCGAACCATTGCATTTCCTCCCTGATCTGAGCCGCTGCGGTCCGAGTGACCTGAGCGCCTTGCCAAAGTTCGAAGTCGAAGTGCTCTCCGTCAGCGCCATCTGCTCACCACCGCCGGGCCGAATTCCACGACGGTGAGAAGCACGACGAGCGCAAGGACGACCAGCGCAATCAGCCTGGTCAAAGACATCCGCATGGTCATCTTCCTATCTCGATCGGCCGGTCCGGTTCAGACCAGGTTGATTTCAACGTCGATATTGCCGCGGGTCGAGGCGAGCTTTTTGCCGATCAGCTTTTGGCCACCTCGACGACCGCTTCGGCAAAGGCTTGCGGGGCTTCCTGAGGCAGATTGTGCCCGACGCCGCCCTTGACGGTCCGGTGCTCATATTTGCCGGAGAACTTCCCGGCGTAAGCGCCGGGCTCCGGATGCGGCGCGCCATTGGCATCGCCTTCCATCGTAATGGCAGGCACGGCGATCGCCGGTGCGGCAGCAAGCCGCTTCTCCAGGTCGTCGTATTTCGATTCGCCTTCGGCGAGGCCGAGCCGCCAGCGGTAATTGTGGATCACGATAGCGACGTGATCCGGATTGTCGAAAGCGGCAGCGCTGCGATTGAACGTGGCATCATCGAAATTCCACTTCGGCGACGCAAGCCGCCAAATCAGCTTCGCAAAATCGTGCCGATACTTGTCGTAGCCGGCCCGCCCGCGCTCGGTGGCAAAATAGAATTGGTACCACCANTGCAGTTCGGCTTCTGGCGGCAGCGGAAGCCTGCCGGATTCGGGACTGCCGATCAGATAGCCGCTGACGGAGACGAGGGCCTTGCAGCGGTCCGGCCAGAGCACTGCCATGATGTCGGCCGTCCGCGCACCCCAATCGAAACCGGCCAGCGTCGCCTTCTCGATCTTGAGGGCATCCATCAAGGCGATGATATCGACCGCCACCGCCGAAGGCTGGCCACTCCGGATGGTTTCGCCTGACAGGAACCGCGTCGTGCCATAGCCGCGCAGATACGGGACGATCACCCGGTAGCCCGCCGACGCCAAGAGTGGCGCGACATCGACATAGCTGTAGATGTCGTAGGGCCAGCCGTGCAGCAGAATGACGGCGGGACCGTTGGCCGGGCCGGCCTCGGCATATCCCACATTGAGGACACCCGCATCGACCTGTTTCAGCGCACCGAACGAGGTGTGCGTCCCCGGCTTGGTCTTGGGCAGACCGGCGGCTTTTGACTTGCCTGATTGGGCATCCGCGGAGCCGCCCAGCAGAAGCTGGGCGGTTGCGATGGTCATCGCAGCAGTGCCAAAAAAGCTGCGGCGAGCGCGATTTATTTTTTCAGACACGCTGTTCTCCTTGCTTCGACCGTCGGTTGAGACGCGCGCCAAACAGCAATAGCGTCCAGCCTGGGCCGCTATCCGTTCTGCGCCGGGCGCAGCGATTTGAACGCTGCCCGGAGTTCGGCACTGAAGAGCTGCGGCTGTTCCCACGCCGCGAAATGACCGCCTTTGTCGAGCTTGTTGTAGTGGATGAGTTTGGGATAGGCATGCGGGGGCGTCTTATGGATCGTTCACTGCTCATTCTGTCGCGTTCTTGCCGTTTCCGCCGGCTGCGGGTCGTTGCCGTGCGATGGGGCGTCGACAGCGGCAGAGGAGCGCGGGCATGTTCGCGGCGTGCAAAACGCCCGCGCCCGGGCAATTGGTCGCGAATTATTGCCGCCGCACGGTTGCCGAAGGACTGCCCCCGGGGTACCAAATTGCGAGCATCCGCCGGGGACTTTACAGATGGCGGAATTCAATTTGATGTGGCCGCTGGTCCGGGACAGGTTCGGTGGCGGAGTTGCTCAGGATCAGGCGGCCTGGCTAGCCAAATTCGAAACCTAAGTATGATATTCAGGCAAGGTGTCCCGGCCCAATCTGGCGATTCGAGCAACGGCGTGAAAGCAGATATGCCGCTTTCCCCTCAAGGACATGTATTTTGATCGCGAGCCCGGTGATTGCAATTGTTGACGACGATGACTCTGTTCGGGCCGGCCTCAACAACCTCATCAGGTCGCTCGGCTATACACCGTTTACGTTTGCATCCGCCGAGGCGTTCCTGCGGTCGGCTCAACTACACGATAGCTGGTGCGTCATCGCCGACGTCCGTATGCCGGCGATGAGCGGCGTCGAGCTCCAATCGCATTTGCGGGGCCAGGGAAACCGGGTTCCATTCATCTTCATCACCGCCGTCCCCGACGAGAGCGCCCGCCGACGGGCGCTCAGCGAGGGAGCGCTTTGCTTCCTGACCAAGCCCTTCGACGAAGGCACTCTGATTGGCTGCCTGGACAACGCCATAGAGCGGCACCGCAACGGATGAGCGGTCACCTCCGTTTCGCTGCGCGGGGGCATGCGGCGAAACCAGGCGCAACATCGCGACCGACAAAAAAAGGGGCCGGCGGCTGAATGCCACCGGCCCTTCTTGCCTGCGTCTCGTACAAAGCGGCCGGGAGGAAAGCGGCTTCGCATTTTCCATTGTGGCCGCGGCTCGGGGGCAACCGGGGCCTGGGGGGATTCGAGGCAGACGTGTACGGATCAAGCTGCGCGTAACTCACATTGCTCATCATCCGATCACGGGCCGAACCAATACACAATTTCTGGATTGCATACTTGTTTGCGATTGCTGGATTCCACGGAATTTTGCCTCAGCCGCAACGTCTCACCGGTCGGTGACACTCTAAACCTAGGTATAGGTTTGGCGGCCAACGATGAAACCTAAGTGGGATGGAGGAGTTCCGCGGCGGTCCACTAATCTGCGTTCAACAAACGAACGGGCGGAATCCTCAGAGCCCGAAACCTGAAACACGGGGTTTGATACGATGTTGAACAGCTCCTCACCTGCCAGCATTTCGTCGAAGTCCCTTGGCAAGGGTACGCCGCAACAGCTTGCCTTCAACAGCGCCATACGCCGTTCGCTGCCGGTGCTTCATGGTCCCCGCGCAGACGTCAGCGCGACCCGACCGGAGCGGCAACCCGGCAGTTCATCTCCGACGGTGAGCGTCGCGCCGCATCACGCAGCAATTCGCCGCGGGATAAGGTGGCACGGCATGGCGGCCGAGTTCGTCGAGGCAACGACGCACCAGCGCGTGGACTTCAGCTTCCGTTCGTCCATGCACCTGCTTGCCGCATACGAAAAGGGCGTCCGCCGCGACGGCGTCTCCCATGTCGAGGGCGCAGCACAGTCGACGCTGCGCGACGTCGCCAAGAAGCTCATATTCGTGCCGGCGACGCATGGATATCGCGAGTGGTATGACCCGCGCACCCCGACCGGTGTGACGTATTTCTATTTCGATCCCGCGGAACTTCAGATCGATTCCGAACAGAATCTCGTGGATATCCGGTTTGCGCCGCGGCTGTTCTTCGAGGACGCGACGATCTGGAGTACCGCGGTCAAGCTCAGGCAAGCGCTCGACGTGCCCGGCGGCGCCAACCGACTCTATGCCGAGGCACTTGGCGTGGTCCTGATCCACGAGCTGGTGCGCCTCAATCGCGGGACACCGTCCGCCGAGGCCGCCGTCAAGGGTGGCCTGGCCGCCTGGCAGCAACGTATCCTGACCTCCTACATCGAGGAACATCTCTCGGAGCAAATCCCGCTGGTGACGCTGGCGCGGCTGGTTCGATTGAGCACATTCCACTTTTGCCGCGCGTTCAAGCAATCGTTCGGCGTTCCGCCGCATCGCTACCACACCAGCCGTCGCATCGAGCGGGCCAAGGCCATGTTGGCGGAACGAAAGCATTCCGTGACCGAGGTCGGGCTGACCGTTGGCTTCAGCGAAACCAGTTCGTTTACGGCCGTGTTCCGGAAGATCACGGGCCAGACACCGAGCCGATACCACCGCGCGCTCGGATGAGAGTTACTCAACGCGTAACGCGTCAAATTCGATTAGAGACGCCGACGTCCAAATTCAGACTTCCAGGCGCTATCGCCGCCTTGTCGACGATGATCGCGACGCCGGTATTTGCGCAGACGGCCATTCAGGAGCCTGGCGCGTATGCGTTCTATCATCCCAACGCCAGCCTGGGTCTGGAATCGGCGCGGTCGGCGACGGAAGCCCTGGCCTCATTGCCGATCCGCAACGGCGGCGCGCGCATGGCTATTCACCGGGGATCCAGGGAAACGCACCATCGGTGATCGCGTTTGCTTCCGCCCCTTTCGAGCCGCACTGGTGAGAACCGGTTGGCGGACGGCCGCCCTTTCACCTCAGGAAACAGGTCCCGTAGCGGAAAACATAGTAAGGTCCGCATGGCGGGCGTGGTCGAGCCCCGGCGGGACACTCGTTGGGAGCTTTGGTAGCGCCCCACCCGTCGATGACGCATGCGCCGCTCTGCGTGCTGTGGCAACCGGGGCCACATCCATCTGCCGCATTGGCCGCGCCGACGAATGAGAGGCTGCTGGCGAATAGAACTGCTACGAATAGGTTCCTCATGTTTCCTCCATGGGTTCGGCCGTGCCCCCGACAGACCGCTGCAAAAGAGATGGGGCTTGGCCGAGGATTCGCAATTTTTCCCTGAGGGAGGCCCTCGCGAAGAACGAAGGCATCAAAACAGCCGAATGAAGCTGATTGGGTCCAAATTGGGTCCCATTGACGACCTCTTCTTTAGCAGGAAAGCCACGGTGAAAGGCCACGGCGAAGAGGTTCTGCATCGCGTTACTTCGGATCAACGATGCTCTTTGATGAACCGTCGGGCGCTGCCTGCATGCCAGGCGGAGACTGCCCTTGAGGACTAGCCGCCGGCGTGCCGCCGCTGCCAGTGGTGATCGGGCCGGTCCAGCCCTGCGGCTGAAGTTGACCCTTATTGTCATCAGGCAACACAGTGCGGCCAGTGCTGTGCTGAGAGTCGGCCGGTTGCTTTTGTTCGGATTGGGTCTGAGCCGATGCCAAGGAAGCGGAAGTGGCGACGCAGAGCGCGACGAGCGTAAGGCGCATGCACGATCCTCCGGCGGTCTATCTGCCCCAACCCGGAGGAACGGCGTTGGTTCCGCGTGGAGGTTGCCACACCATATTTCGGACCCGCACGCCCAGCCCTCAGGACTCGTTTTCCGGCGATGGCCGCTGTGCCGGTTCCGCTCCCTTGTTTCGAGCCGCCCGGCGGACAATTCGGTTTCGGCGGTGCGCTGGCGGCGGGTTTCTGCGGTGCGTAAAGTGGCTTGGCTCCAACTTGGCCCCATGTTCGCATTGCGTTCGGAAATGCCCTGCGCTAAGCGATTGAAATTCCTACTACGGAAGGGTGGCCGAGTGGTTTAAGGCACCGGTCTTGAAAACCGGCGTGCCTGCAAGGGTACCGTGGGTTCGAATCCCACCCCTTCCGCCAGCGGATTGTTCCGTCGTATCGACGTCGTTCGGAAGACTCAACAAAAACAGCGGTCTATATGACTGAACGGATTTACTAGCTCATCGGGGAACGGCTTTCCCTTGCTAGCTCATCACCCGGCGTACATAGGCCGCGCCCTTGGTCAGCACGCACATGTAGGAATAGGTTTCCGCCGCGCCGGCCGCGACGATATCCACGTCCACGATGATCGGACGCGTCTGGCCCTGCCACGTCGCCAGGATTGCCGCCGGAACGGGACGGGTGCGCGTTTTCTTGACCACAAGCCCGGAGATGCGGGGCAGCGTTTCGGTCGCTTTCAGTATGCAAGCCCTGTTGTCCTCCGCCCGGACGCTGGCGGTGGCAAGAAGCATGGCCGAAGCCGCGATGGCGATCTTGATATGCATTGCGCCTCCCCTGAAGTCCGCGAACAGCAAACACCAATCCCGACGGTGTCGCAACACGCGGTCTCGATGTTCCCTGCGACCACGGGAACTGCGGTTCAGCGGCTTCTTTCTGCTTCTTCGGAGAAATCGTCCAGAAATTTGGCCAGCGCCTCGCTGCCGGCATCCTGAGCCGCCCGATACGAGCGATAGCCGGAGCCGGAAACCTTGACGCCCATGGCCTGCCGGCGCCGCTGGATCTCCCAGCAAAACGGAAAAGCCCCATCGCCGCGCCGGCTGACGACGACAAAATAGGTTCGGCTCTTATTGTCGGGATGCATGTTCAAGGCGACCGCCCGCGTCAAGGCGATCTGCACCCGATCGATGATCTCTGAAACTGCGCAACTGTCGACAGCACTCCGTTGACCTTGCGGGCGGCCGTACTCGGCCGCCGCTGTTTTTCCCGACCCGCGGCGGCGGCGATCACTTCATCGCGTCGTAAACCGCAAACGTATAGGCGCCTTCCGGCTTCTTGGTGATGACCGGATCCGATCCGCCCGACATCAGGGTTGCGACGGTGCGGTCGTAGTCCTTGACATCCAGCTTGCCGTCGGCGGGGCCGAGCAGCTTGCCGATCTCGCCCATCATCCGCTTCTGGTCCTTTTCGGTCTTCGCGCCGGTGGTGTCGCCGGCCAGGATGATCTTGACGGCCTCATCCGGATGGCTCTTGGCGTAGTCCCAGCCCTTCATCGAAGCCTTGACGAACTTTGCCATTTTCGCCACGAACGCCGGGTCCTTCAGGTTCTTTTCCAAAACCCAAAGACCGTCCTCCAGCGTGGCGACGCCCTCGTCTTCGTATTTGAAGACGACGAGCTGGCTCGGCTTGTAGCCGCCGTCGATCACCTGCCAATACTCATTGTAGGTCATGGTCGAAACGCAGTCGGCCTGCTTCTGCAGCAGCGGGTCGACGTTGAAGCCCTGCTTGATGATCTTGATGCCGCCGGCCGAGCCGTCGGTCTTGTAGCCAAGCTTCGACATCCAGGACAGGAACGGATATTCGTTGCCGCCGTACCAGATGCCGATGGTCTTGCCCTTGAAGTCGGCGGGCTTCTTGATCCCGGTTTCGGCACGACAGGTCAGCTCCAGGCCCGATTTCTTGAAGGTCTGGGAGATGTTGACCAGCGGCACGCCCTTCTCGCGCGACGCCAGTGCCGACGGCATCCAGTCAACCACGACATCGGCGCCGCCGCCGGCGATCACCTGCGGAGGCGCCACGTCCGGACCGCCCGGCTTGATGGTGACGTCGAGGCCGGCGTCCTTGTAGAACCCCTTTTCCTTGGCGACGAAGTAACCGGCGAACTGGGCCTGCGCGACCCATTTCAACTGGATGGTGACGGTGTCCGCCGCCTGCGCCGTCGCCAATGACAAGCCCAGTGTCATGCCTAGAGCCAGTGCCACTATCTTCTTCATGCGATACTCCGAAGCTCTTGAGAACCCGCCGCCGAGTCAGGTTCGATAGGTTGGATGCCAGAAAGTGGTCGCGCGCTCGGCGAGCGCGACAAGTCCGTAAAACGCCATACCCGCGATCGCGGCGAGCGCGATTTCCGCCCACACCATGTCGATCGCCATTCGTCCGGCTTCCGTCGAGATGCGAAAGCCGATGCCTTGCGTCGGCGTCCCGAAGAATTCGGCGACGATCGCACCGATCAGCGCCAGGGTCGCGTTGATCTTCAAGGCGTTGAAGATAAACGGCAGCGCTGCCGGCAGATGGAGTTTGGTCAGGGTCTGCCGGTGATCGGCGCCGTAGGACCGCATCAGGTCGCGCTCCATATGACCGGAAGCGGACAGGCCGGCGAGCGAGTTCACCAGCATCGGGAAGAACGTCACGAGCGCCACGACGGCGGCCTTCGACGGCCAGTCGAAGCCGAACCACATCACCATGATCGGCGCCACGCCGACCAGCGGCAACGCCGAGAAGAAGTTGCCGAGCGGCAGCAGGCCGTGGCCGAGAAACGCAAAGCGCTGGGCGATGATCGCGACCAGGAGTCCGGCGCCGCAGCCGATGACATAGCCGATCAGCACGCCGCGCACGAAGGTCTGGACGAAATCTCCGCCCAGTGTCGGCAGGGATGCGGCGAACCGCGCCGCCGCGGCACTCGGCGTCGGCATGATCACCGGCGACACGCCGAAGCCGCGCACGCCTGCTTCCCAGAGATAAAACACCACCGCCCCGAACAGCAGGGGTATGGCAAGGTCGAGCGCGCGCCGCGCTCCCTCCCTGCGCGATCGGGTGGTGGCAAGCTGCATCACGCATAAGGCCGCGCCGAGCCAGACCGCGAGCACGATCACCCAGAAGCCCGCCGCGGCCGAGCCCGCGATGCCGGGGTCGCGCAGCAAAGCGAGCGTGGTCGCGGCGCCGCATTGGGCGCCCGCCAGGCCAAACACAATGGCCCGCCACCCGCCGGTCCATGCGCCAGCCGCGTACAGCAGCGCCGCGTCCAGCGTCAATGCCAACAGCAGCGGTCGCGACGCGAGAGACACGGTGACCTCGCCGGAAAGCGGCAGGACCAGCGCCAGCAGCATGCCTGCCGCCGCAAGGATGAATCCCAATTTGAGCCGGCCCGGGTTCATGACCGCGCCCCCATCCGCATCCCGACCATTCGCTCGGTGACATCCACCAGTGCGATCAGCCCCGAGGCGAGGATGGCGGCCGCGAGCAGCGCCGACCAGATCTGGACGGTCTGGCCGTAGTAGGATCCCGCCAGCAGGCGCGCGCCGATTCCGGCTTCGCCGCCGGTCGGCAACTCGGCGACGATGGCACCGATCAACGAAATCGATATCGCGACCTTGAGGCTGGCGAAGAGATAGGGGACGGCCGAGGGCCAGCGCAGTTTTGCCAGCACTTGTCGCGGGCTTGCCGACCACGTCCGCATCAGATCGAGTTGCATTGGATCGGGCGAGGTAAATCCCTTCACCATCCCGATCGTAATCGGGAAGAAGCACAGATAGGCCGAAATGATCGACTTCGGCAGCAAGCCCTGCAATCCCATCGCCCCGAGCACCACGACGAAGATCGGCGCCAGCGCCAGGATCGGGACCATCTGCGAACAGATGATCCAGGGCAGAAGACTCTTTTCCAGCACCCGGCTGTGTACGATCATCAGCGCCAGCCCGATGCCAAGCAGCGCGCCGAACACAAAACCGAGCAGCGTCGCCGATAGCGTCACCGCCGAATGATAGACCAGGCTGCGCGGCGCGGTCGGCGCATAGCCGAAAACCGAATCAGAGAAAGCTGAGATCACCTGATGCGGCGCCGGCAGCAGCGGCCGCTCGGCACTCATGGTGCCCTCAAGCAAGTCGGAAATCGTGTATGGTGTCTCCTCCCGTTCGAATCCATCGCGCACCAGCGACAGATTCATCAGCACGGCCGCGACGTACCAGATCGCTATCAGCGCCAGTACAATCGTGACGATCGGCGCGTAGCGCACGATCAGCGCCTGACGCCGCCATGCGCGGGCATCTGACACCGACAGGGCGAGCGCGCTACTCGTCATAGGAATGTCCCGCCCGGAGGCCCGTGCGCACGCGCTGCGCGATCTTGAGGAATTCGGGAGTCTCGCGAATTTCGAGCGTGCGCTTGCGTGGAAAATTGCAATCGATGATATCGATGATCCGGCCCGGGCGCGGCGACATCACCACGATCCTGGTCGACAGGAACACCGCCTCGGGTATCGAGTGGGTGACGAACAAAACCGTCTTCCCGGTCTTGTCCCACAACTGCAACAATTGCTCGTTGAGATGGTCGCGGACGATCTCGTCGAGTGCGCCGAACGGCTCGTCCATCAGCAGCAGCGCCGGGTCGAACGACAGCGCCCGGGCAATCGAGACCCGCTGCTGCATGCCGCCGGACAATTGCCAGGGGAATTTGCGCTCGAAACCGGTGAGATTGACCAGCGCCAGATAGCGCGCCGCCCGCTGCTGCTGCTCACTGGGCGAAAAGCCCATGATCTCCAGTGGCAGTTTCAGGTTCTTCTCGATGGTGCGCCACGGAAACAGCGCGGGCGCCTGGAATACGTAGCCGTAACGGCGCCCGAGCCGCGCCTGTTCGGCGCTCATGCCGTTGACCAGAAGCGTGCCCGATGTCGGCTGCTGCAGATCGGCGATCACCCGCAGCATCGTCGTCTTGCCGCAGCCGGAGGGGCCGATGAAGGAGACGAACTCGCCGTCGGCGATCTCGAGGCTGACATTCGACAGCGCATCGACCTTGCCGTCGGCGGTCTCGAACGTCAGCGAAACGTCGCGAATGTCGACCGCGAGGCGCTGCGGCGTCGAAACGGACTTTGCCGTGGCATCGGCCTCGTTGCTCATGCGTGCCGGATCGTTTGCAGCGACGAACGATTCTCGTTCGCCCGCGCGCAGCGTAACGCCCGGACTGACTGGCTTCAATGACTTCGGCATTTGCAACGCCATGGTCAAATACTGGCAAACGCCAGTGCAAATGGCGCGCACAATGTTTGCGCATGCGGAGATATTAATGGGCAAGAACAACCATCGGGGTCAAGCATGCCCCCATCGGATTTTCAGATAGCCGGGAACCGCCGCGATTTTTTGACCTGGTTTTGACTTGGACGTGGCGCCGCCTCATACTTTGAACGCGGCATCTCGCTCAATGCGCAGGACCGCTTTTATGTTGCCTTGCATGCGAGCGCCATGAAGCCTGCTCCCTTCAAATATATCGCCGCCACCTCGCTCGAGCACGCGCTTTCGCTTAAAGCGCAATACGGCGACGAGGCGAAATTCCTGGCCGGCGGACAGAGCCTGATACCGACGATGAATTTTCGTCTGGCCCGCCCCGCCGTGCTGATCGACATCAACGAGATCGCGGGTCTCGCCGGCATTCACCCGTCCACTGGCCCAACCCGAGTCGGTCCGCTGACGCGCTACCGGGCGCTGCAGCGCGACGCAGCCTTCACCGGGTCGTTTCCCTTGATTGCCGAAGCGCTGCCGCACATCGCCCATCCGCAGATCCGCAATCGCGGCACGATCGGGGGCAATCTTTCGCATGCCGACCCGGCGTCGGAACTGCCCGCGATCGCCGTGGCGCTGGGCGCCCGATTCCGGCTTCAGGCGGTAAAGCAAGAACGGTGGGTTCATGCTTCGGAGTTTTTCGTCGGCGCGCTGACGACCGCTCTCAAGCCGGACGAGATGCTGGTCGAGATCGAACTGCCCTTGGCAAAGCCGCGCACCGGTTCGTGCTTCATGGAGATCGCCCGCCGGCGCGGCGATTTTGCCATAGCCGGCGTGGCCGCGATGGTGACGATCGGCGCTCGGCAAGAATGCACCGAGGTTCGTCTGACCTTTTGCGGAGTCGGCGAGACCCCGGTCGATGCGAGCCCGGCAGCCAGGTGTCTCATTGGGCATGTTGCAACCGAAGCGGCACTCCGGGACATATCGGCATCGGTGCAGAGGATGATCGATCCCGGCGGCAGCGTGCAGGCGACGGCGGATTATCAGCGCCATATCGCGGGCGTACTCGCCGAACGCGCACTGCAAACAGCTTACCAGCGGGCGCGCAATGGACATTGATTTTCACGACATCACACTGTCGGCGAACGGCCAAAAATATCAGCGCCGCGTCGAGTCGCGCCTGCTGCTCAGCGACTTCCTGCGCCACGATCTGGCGCTCGCCGGCACCCACGTCGGCTGCGAACATGGCGTCTGCGGCGCCTGCACCATTCTGCTCGATGGCGAGCCCATGCGCTCATGCCTGATGCTGGCCGTGCAGGCCAACAACCATGAGATATCGACCGTCGAAGGCCTGGCGGGCAAGGACGGCGCATACCATCCGCTGCAGCAGGCGATGCACGATCATCATGGTCTGCAATGCGGCTATTGCACGCCCGGCATCCTCATGACCATGACGGCCTTTCTCGACGAAAACCCCTCGCCCGGCGAAGACGAGGTGCGCGAGGCATTGTCGGGAAATCTGTGCCGCTGCACTGGCTATCAGAACATTGTCGATGCCGTGATGGCGGCAGCCGAAAAGATGCGGGGCTGACATGTCCACGCGCACCTTCGGCGAGCCGATCAAGCGCAACGAGGACCGCCGGCTTCTCACTGGACAAGCCTTGTTCATCGACGACGTCGAACTGCCTGGCATGCTGCACGCCGCGTTCCTGCGCAGCCAAGTCGCGCATGCGCGCATCCTCAAGATCGACGTCACGCGAGCGCTACAGCGGCCCGGTGTCGTCGCCGCCTATGTCGCCGGCGACCTCGGCGACTACTGGCAGCCCGGCCCTATCCTGGTGCCGCCGCCCCCGATCGAGGGCATCGTGTTCCACGAGCGAACCCAGATTCCGCTCGCCAAGGACAAGGTCCGCCATGTCGGCGAGCCGCTGGTGATCGTGATCGCCGAAAGCCGCTATATCGCCGAGGACGCGCTGGACGATATCGAGGTCGAACTCGCGCAGCTCCCGGCGGTGGTCGATCTGGAAAAAGGCCTGCGTGCCGGGTCGGCGCTGGTGCACGAGGACGTTGGCTCGAATGTGTCAGCGCATGTCCGGCAAACCAAAGGCAACTACGCCGCGGCTGCGGCCAGGGCCGATCATATCATCAAGCGCCGCTTCTGGTACGAGCACGGCATCTCGTCGCCGATCGAAACCCGTGGCGTGGTCGCGCAATGGGATGGTCGCGCCAACCAGATGACGATCTGGGACACGACCCAGGCGCCGGTGTTCGTTCGCAACGGCCTTGCCGGTATGCTCGGGCTCAACGAGCGGCAGGTCCGCGTCATCGCGCCCTTCGTCGGCGGCGGTTTTGGGCCGAAGATCATGATGTTCTATCCCGAGGAGGTGCTGCTGCCATGGGTGTCGATGAAGCTGAACCGGCCGATCAAATGGATCGAGGACCGGCTGGAGCATTTCTTCGCCACCACCCATGAGCGCGGACAGGTTCACGATGCCGAAATCGCACTTACGCATGATGGAAAGATCCTCGGCATCAAGGACGTGTTCCTGCACGACGGCGGCGCCTACGATCCTTACGGGCTGACGGTGCCGATCAACAGCCAGTGCACCCTGCTCGGCCCCTATGTGGTGCCGAACTACGACAGCACCTTTACACAAGTGTTCACCAATCTGCCGACCGTCACGCCCTATCGCGGCGCCGGCCGCCAGCACGGCGTGTTCGTGATGGAGCGGCTGCTCGACTTCGCCGCCAACGAGCTGAACATCGATCCCGCTGAAATCCGGCGACGCAATCTGATCCCGCCCGATGCATTCCCCTACAACAACGAGATCATCTATCAGGATTTCGAGGTGCTGGAATACGACAGCGGCAATTACGAGCCGGTGCTCCACATGGCGCTGGACGCAATCGGCTACAAGGCGTTCAGGAGCGAACAGGCCAAGGCGCGCACCCAGGGCCGCCATCTCGGCATCGGCGTTGCNTGCTATGTCGAAGGCACCGGGATCGGCCCGTATGAAGGCGCAAAAGTCCAGGTGCAGTCGAACGGCAAGGTCAGCGTGGCCACGGGGATTGGCACCCAGGGCCAGGGACATTTTACGGTGTTTGCCCAGATCGCCGCCGATCAGCTGGGTGTCGCCGTAACCGATGTCGACGTCGTCACCGGCGATACCGACCAGTTTTACTGGGGCGCCGGCACCTTTGCGAGCCGCGGCGCGGTGGTTGCCGGCAACGCCGTCAACGAGGCCGCAAAAGTGGTGCGGAAGAAGGCGCTGAAGCAGGCCAGCGATCTCTTCGAATGCTCCGAGGACGACCTCGTGATCGATGACGGCAAGGTGTCGATCGTCGGTATCCCGGAAAAGTTTGTGAAACTCGGCGATCTCGCCAACCTCGCCAACCCGATGCGCGGGGCGGTCGAGCCCGGCACCGAACCGGGACTCGAATCGACTCAATATTTCGGGCCCAAAATGGGAGCGACCGCCAATGGCGTCCACGCCATGATCATTGAAATGGACCCGCAAACCTTCGACCTGAAGATTTTGAAATACGTCGTGGTGCATGACTGCGGCACGGTGATCAACCCGATGATCCTGGCCGGACAGATTCACGGCGGCGTCGCCCAAGGCATCGGCAATGCGTTCTACGAGAAACTCGTGTTCGACGATGAGGGACAACTCCTGAACGCGTCGCTCGCCGATTATCTCCTGCCGTCGGCGCTCGAAGTGCCGCGGATGCAGCTCGCGCACACCGTGACGAAATCGCCGCTCAATCCGATGGGCATCAAGGGCGCCGGCGAAGCCGGCGCTATTCCCGGCGGGCCGTTGTTTGCGCAGGCGATCGAAGACGCGCTCGGCCTCAAAGGCCGCGTCGAACTGCTGGAAATTCCGCTCAGCCCGAGTCGCCTGTTTGAGCTAACCAGGAACGCAAGGCGTTAGCCATAAACCTCTGGTATTAAAAATGATTCTGGTCACTGGCGCNGGTGGCAAGACTGNCAAGGCCGTCATCCGGGNGCTGGTCGCCCGCGGCGCGCCGGTGCGCGGCTTTATCCGAAATCCTGCGCGTGAAGTTGCGCTTGCGGCCATGGGGGCGCGCGAGATCNTGGTCGGNGCGATGGACGATGCAGACGCAGTCGCCCGCGCGGTGCACGGCGTGGATGCGATCTATCACATCTGTCCGAATGTCAGTCCGCACGAAGTCCCTTTCGCCGGGACATTGATCGCGGCCGCGACGCATTTGGGTGTGTCACGGCTGGTTTATCATTCCGTGCTGCATCCGCAGATCGAGGCGATGCCGCATCACTGGGACAAGCTGCGCGTCGAGGAGATGCTGCTTTCCTCCGCGCTTGACTTCACCATCCTGCAGCCCGCCGCCTATATGCAAAACAGCCTCGCCGAATGGGACCGCATGGTGGTCCGCGGCATCTATCGCGTGCCCTACCCGGTCGAAACGCGGTTAAGCCTCGTCGATCTCGATGATGTCGCAGAATCCGCCGCAATCGTGCTGACAAATCCCGGCCATTCCGGCGCCACGTACGAACTCGCCGGAACGCCGCCGCTCAGCCAGACCGAGATCGCCGAGATTTTTGGCCGGGCGCTGAACAAGGCCGTTCGCGCCGAAGCCGAAGACGTAGATATTTGGGATCAGCGCGCACGCTGCACCGGCATCGGCGACTATCAACGCGAGACCCTGACAAAAATGTTTCGCGCCTATGCGCGCGACGGTTTGGTGGGCAATCCCAACGTGCTTGGCTGGCTGCTCGGTCGATCGCCGACATCGCTCGCCGCTTTTGCGGCGCGCATGGCGGCGGCTCAGGCGTGAGGCGGCCAGCCGATCGGGTGCATCTGCTGCGCGATCTTCATGACCGACAGGATCAGCGGCTCCTCGAAGCGCGGGCCGACGATCTGGATTCCCACCGGTAATCCGTCGCTGGTCTTGCCGGCCGGGACGCTTCCCCCCGGCAGGCTCATCAGCGTGATCAGGAACGAACCCGCGATCCAGTCGGTGTAATTGTCGAGTTTCTTGCCGTTGATCAGGGTCGGGAAATTCATCTCCACCGGAAACTGCTTGACCGGCGATTGAGGTGTGATCAAGAGGTCGTATTGCTCGAAGAGTTGGGCAAAGCGCCGGAACAGTTGGGCGCGCTTCTGCTCGGAAGCACCAAAGTCCAACGGCGTCACCTTGAGGCCGGCCTTGACGTTGCCCTTGAGATTGACCCCGAACTCCTCGAGCCGGTCGAGATTGGCAAATTGCTGCCCGACCATCCAGAGCCCGCGCCACGCCTGATAGGGTGATTTGCCGTCGGAGATATCGAAGGCGATCTCCTCGACCGTGGCTCCGGCGTCGCGCAATGACACCGCGGTCGCGCGGCAGATCGCGTCGATCTCCGGTTCGACACCGATGCCGGCGATGTCGGAGCCGTAGGCGATGCGCAGGCCTTTTGCGTGTTTGGCATCGGCGACAATGGCCAGAGCGCTGGGCCACGGCGGCGCGACAGAAATCGGCGATATCCGGCTGAAGCCGGTGATCGCGTCCAGCATCAAGGCGGCGTCTTCGGCGGTCCGCGCCAGCGGCCCGTGCACTTGGCCGGGATCCCAGGCCAGCGGCATCGGCCAGTTCGGCGTCAGACCGGGCGTCGGCCGGATGCCGACAATGCCGCAGAACGACGCCGGCATGCGGATCGAACAGCCGAAATCCGTGCCCTGCGCAATCGGTACCATCCCGGTTGCGACCGCGACCGCTGATCCACCGGAAGAACCGGCCGGGCTCAAGGCCGGATTCCAGGGATTGCGGGTGACGCCGAACACGTCGTTGAACGTATTGGCGCCGGCGGCGAATTCCGGCGTGTTGGTCTTGCCGAGCACGATGGCGCCGGCGGCCTTCAGCCGCCGCACCACTTCGGCGTCCTCGGCCGGGATATTGTCCTTGAACGGCGGCGAGCCATAGGTGGTGCGGATGCCCGCCGTCGGCGTGACGTCCTTGATGACGACTGGCAGGCCGTGCAGCGAGCCAAGCTTGTCGCCGCGCATCACAGCCGCTTCGGCGGCCTTTGCCCGTTCGCGCGCGGCATCGGCGACCAGCGTGACGATGGCGTTGAGTTTTGGATTGACGCGCGCAATCGTGGCAAGGTGGGCGTCGAGCACCTCAACCGGGCTCACCTGCCTGGTCGCGATCAGCGACGCCAATTCGACCGCCGTCTTGCGGCTCAGGCTCTCCGTCATGTGAAATTCCGTTACCTGCCCGACCAGTGCACGAAGCGGCGCTCGATCGTGAGAAAGAACAGATTGAGGCCATAGCCGAGCGCGCCGGCGGCAAAGATTGCGGCATACATGTCGGGCATGTCGAACAATTGCTGCGCCTCGAACACGCGCTGGCCAAGCCCGTCGGTCGAGCCGATGAACATCTCGGCCACCACCACGATCACCAGCGCCAGCGACACCCCGTTACGTAAGCCCACAAATGTCTGCGGCAGCGATTCCAGCAGCATTACGTCCCAGAGCACCCGCAGCCGCGAGGCGCCCATCACCCGCGCCGCCAGGATACGTGTCTTGCGCGCGTTCATGACGCCATAGGCGACGTTGAAGAGGATCACCAGCGCCGCGCCGAAGGCTGCCACCGAGATCTTGGTGCGGTCGCCGACGCCGAACAGCACCAGGAACAACGGGAACATGGCCGAGGCCGGAGTCGAGCGAAAAAAGTCGATGAGGAATTCGACCGAGCGATAGACCTTTTCCGACGAGCCCAGCAGGATGCCGAGCGGGATCGCGATCACGGCGGCGATCGCGGTCGAATAGATCGTGCGTTCGACGGTTTTGAGGAAATCAACGCCGAGCTTGCCGCTGGTCATCCCGATCCACATCGCGCGGAACGTCGAGATCGGCGATGGCAGCAGCACCGGATCGACCACCCGCGCCCACACCGTCAGCGACCAAACGATCAGCAGGACCGCGACGCCGACGAAAGGCAGCAATGCCTGAAAGCGTTTCATTGCGCCCTCACCCCTTGCGAACTTCGCGCTGGAAGATTTCCAGGCAGTGCGCCTTGGTGCTGATGAAGTCTGCTTCCGACATCGACTTCAGCGTACGCGGGCGCGGCGCCTCGTACGGCACGAATTCGACCGCGCGCGCCGGATGGCGCGACAGCAGCAGGATATAATCCGACAAATACACCGCCTCTTCGAGGTCGTGCGACACCAGCACCGTGGTGGTCGATGTCTCGACGAAAATCCGCTGCAGCTGCTCGCGCATGAACAGCGTCATCTCATAATCCAGCGCGGAAAACGGCTCGTCGAGGAACAGGATTTCCGGCTCAACGATCAGCGCCCGCATGATCGAGACCAACTGCTGCTGGCCGCCGGACATCTGGTAGGGATAGAGATTGAGATCGATTTTTACATTGAGATGGGCGACCAGCCGCTCGACACGTGCTTTGCCCTCGGCCTTGGCAATCCCCATCAGTTTCAGCGGATAGGCGATGTTGTCGAACGCGCGCAGCCACGGAAACAGCGCTTCACGATAATTCTGGAACACGTAACCGAACCGGATCTGGCTGATCGGCTGGCCGTCGAACAGGATCTCGCCGGCATCGACCGGGAACAGCCCTGCGATCATGTTAATCAGGGTACTCTTGCCGCAACCATTGGGGCCGAACACCGATATCAGCTTGCCGCGCGGAATATCGAAGTCGAAATTGTCGTAGATGGTGGCATCGGAAAACCGTTTTGTCAGCCCACGGATGGTGACGTGAGGTGCGGTCCGATGCGAGGAATCCGGAAGCTTGCCCGCCAATTCGACCTTTGCAGCTGGCTGGGCTCCGGCCACGGGCGCGCGCTTTCTAGAATTTCTGCAGGACTTTGGTGACGTCGAGCTTTTCGGGCACCACCCCGATTGAATTGCCGAAGTCGGCCAGTTTCTGCAGGTCACCGATCTGCTTCGGGGTCATGTCGCCGGCCATGACGTAGCCCAGCATCGAGACCATATCGACGACGTTGTCGGGTGTGAACGTGTTCTTGGCGAGATATTTTCGCGCCTCATCCGGATTCTTGTTGATGAAATCGATCGCCTTGCCCCATGCCGCGGCGAAACGCTTTGCCACTTCCGGCCGCTTGGCGATGAAATCGCTGGTCATTGCGCAGCCCGCCGCGTAGGCGTCGGCCGCCTCATCGCCAAGGATATATTTGGAGATCACGCCGGCCTCCAGCGAGCGCGCGACGCCGGACTTGATCATCATCGAGGCGTTGGGCTCGAGCGTATAGCCGCCGTCGAAGGTCCCGGCGGTGATGGCGTTGACGTGCTGACCCATGTCGAGCTGGTCGATGGTGTAGTCGCCGTCCTTCAACCCGTTCTTGGCCAGGATGGCCTTGGCGGTGTTGAGATTGGCCGGCCCCGGCGCCGACAACAGTTTTGCGCCCTTGAGGTCGGCGATGGTCTCGGCCTTGAAGCCGCTGCGGACCACGAATTGCTCCATCTTCCAGACCTTGGTCTGGCTGTTGAGCGCGATGTACATGGCCACGCCCGGCTTCTTCACGTTGGCGTTCAGCCCTTCGAGCGTGACCAGAACAGCCGAAACCTCGATCTGGTTGGTCATCATCGCCGCGACATTGGGCGGTCCGCCCATCAATTTCGTCATTTCCGGTTCGATGTTCTGTTCCTTGAAGAACCCCCGTTCCAGCGCGACGAAATACGGCAGCGAGGAACTGACAGGAAACACGCCGACGGTTACCTTGTCCTGGGCGGCCACCCGATCCGGCGCGGCTACACTCAGGACCAGCGCCGCGATGGAGCAGATCGCCAGATTCATCGATTTCATGGTGGTCTCCTGCCATTCATCCCGTGGGCGACTTCCGGCCCGTCGACCGGTTAGGCGCCTGATCTTAGGAGCAAGGATCGTGCCGGTTTCACTCCTCCAGCTCAACAATCGCGATCACCGGACCGCCGCCATGCGGGCCCTGATGCATGGCGTCAACCGACACGAACACTGCGGGGTCGCCGATCGCCAGCGCCGCCACGCCGCCCACCGCCGCCTTGGAATGGCGGTGATGATGGACATCGGAATCATCCAGCATGATCTGGCGCCGCCCGCGCAGCGTGCCCCGGCGATCCGCCTCGCATTTCATGAAGCAATTGACGACGCGTCCCTTGAGGTCTTCCGACCGCGGCCGATCCGGCAATTCGATGCCGGCGTCGCGAATGGAATCGTAGATGCCGTCGATATCGAGTGCATCGCGCATCACCGAATGGCCGATGCGGTAGCGTCCGCCGGCGCCGGCCTTGTTGCCGAGCAGCACGATCTGCGCCTGGGTCAGTTCCACGCCGGAGGAACAGGACGCCACCGATGAATAGAGATCGAGATCCCTGCAGATCTGTTCCGCCTTGGGCATCGTCACCTCGCCGAGCGCGACCGCAATGCCAAGCGCCGTGGTGCCGTTGGAGACGCCCATGGAGTCATGGACTTCGCAGGCCAGCGTCTGATGGCGCGATTCCGCATCGCGAACGGAATCGATGGTCAAAAGCGGCGTCTTGGTCTGGACGTAATGCACGTCCTTTGGATCGGATATCCCGGCGTCCTTCATCGCCGCCTTGACGGCGTCGGCGACCTTTTGGACCATGGCCGGACGGCCGATATCCTCTGGCAGCAATTCAGCGCTCAACGCGGTGCCGATTACGAGACGTGATTTATCGGCCGGGCCGGTCTTGGCGTTGCGCGCAAAAATCGTCGCGTGCGGCGTGATGACGCCGTCACAGCCGCCGGACCATACCATCGGTACGTTGTGAATCTCGGTTTCGGAACGCTTGCCTTTTTTGAGCAGGACGCGGCGAAACGCCTGGTCGGCGAGGATGCGGGTGAAATCGTTGACGCCGCCATTGCCTTCGGTCTTGCCGATCACCGCGATGACCTCGTCGGCGCCGAACTTGTTGGCCGCGATCAACCCTTCGAGGCCGCTCGCATCCTGAACAGTCTTCAGCTCGACCTTCGCAACTTCAATCGCCATTCGCCGTGAACTCCCTTATCCGTCTCTTCTTGGGTTTCATCGCATTCGCGGCCGGTGTTCGCCGCGCAGCATCTTTTCATAGCCTTCGCCACGGTCAATCATCGGCGGCTGAGTTATTCGCGCCTTTGCGATATCGGCCCGGCGCCGCTTTGTCATGGCGTCATCGATCATGGGCTGGCCAGCGGCGTCGGCGTCCTTGAACACCACGCCATAGTCGGCCGACGCGCTGGCGAGCGACACCCTGCCCTCGATCACGTCGCGCAACACCAGCTCCAGTTCGCGCCGTAGCGGATCGCCCCAGCCGCCGCCGCCGGTCGTCACCACGCGCACCACCTGCCCCTTCAGCACCGGCTC
>JGI12635J15846_10000564_pt1 | contig 32087 bp, 43 predicted proteins | sample BlaSpr_A8_OM2_M2_FD_15846 | JGI IMG/M metagenome (IMG submission 15846)
GGCGTGATGATGTACGTCGGGCCGTCGTTCGGCAGGCCTAGCGCCGAGCGGAAACCATCGCTCCCATCCCCATATCCGACGGCGGACACGAAGTCGACCCGTTCGACGAGCACCCGCGGGTCGTGGGTGGTGGTAATCAAGTGCCAGCGCCGGCTTTGGGCGGTGGCATTGGTCGTGCCGATTGGCCCCGGCCCCCGGAAGTCCAGCTTCCGGTAATCCTTGCCCACCCCAATAAGGTTCGAGTTCCCGTGGCGGTCAATCTGCACGCCGCCGCAGAAGAAGACACCTTTGGCCCGGCGGCGCTGCTGACTGAGCAGAACGTCGTGTTGGTAGTAGGCCTCCGCCCACCGCATGGCGCCCACGTCGGTGATGTACTCGTACTCATCGAGCACCGGCTCGTCGCGCAAGTAAGCCTTAGTCATGGCCATCATCACGGTCATGTTCGGGCCGCGAGTCAGATGCGCAAGAAGCGCTCCTGCGCGCGGCACCGGCAGATTCGCGCCAACTTCCACCCACTCCCCGTCGCGCAGGTCATGGGCGATGACACCCGCCATCGTCTCCTTCGCGGTTGCGGGTTCCGACAGGGTCGGTTGCAGAGACATGAGGATCCGCCTAAAACTCGTAGAGGCCGAGGATGCGGCGAAAGCCGACAACGTCGAGGTATTCGGCGTGATCCTTCGGAGTAAGGACGTAGCGGCCAAGGTAGTCGTCAAGCGCGGTGCGCGAGCCGCTCTTCAACCAGTCCGAGGCAGCCATGACGTACTCGCGCAGGTGCTCCTCGTCTGGCCGGTAGAACCCCTCAGCCGCGAAGGGGTGCGCCCCGAAAGTCGCACGTACGATCCCCTCCACGCCGTCGATCGATGTGGCGAGTGGATTCGCGCGGGTCGTCTCGGGCGTAATCACGCGTTCAACGGAGACGAAGCTGCGCTCCGACGCCGCGGAGATCGCGATGTCGCCATAGCGCGTTCCGTTATGGCGCACATTCCCGTAGATGTCGCCGAAAGCTGCGTGCAACAGGCTCACGTCGATCTCGATCGCCGGTACCGCCAACAGCAGCTCATCGTTAACCGGATCACGAAACAGCTTCAGCCGTGGGTTCACCTCAGGTAAGGACGTGCCCACTCCGGCGCGCCACGGATTGAACGGCAAGCGTTGCGCCGAGGCCCGCAGGCCGGCATAGTAGTGCGCCTCGTCGAGCTCGACGACCTCTATCTCGCCACACTGAGCGGCGCGACGAAACGCCGGGCCGACCGCGGCGATGCCCTCACCACCGACATAAGGAGTCATGACGGTCGCTACGCACCCCGCGGCGATCAGCATGTCGACCTCGAGTCCAGCAGACGCTGCCCCCACCACGGTGAGATCCCGGCGACCCGCCCGCACCAGCTCTCGAATAATTGCCATCGGATGACCGGAGTTGATGAACCCGCCGATCGCCACCGTCATGCCGTCCTGGATAGCGTCGACGACCGAAACAACCTCCGCGACGTGCGAGTGCCGCTCCAGCGGGGCAGAGACTACGGCGTCGTCCCCACTCATTTCGCCACCTGCCACTGCCCGCTGCTGCGCTCGCGATAGTCGGTCGCGTACCACTGCGGCTGCCCGTGCAGGGTCTGGCCACCATCAACAGGGATCGCTATGCCGGTAATGAAACTGGCCCCGTCCGAGGCCAGATACGCGACGGCCGCCGCAACGTCGTCGGGAGCGCCGAGGCGCCCGGCCGGGGTCGCCCGGAGCAGCGCACTTCGGTGGTCCTCCGGACCGCCCAGCATGGGGCTGGTCATCCCCGTCTCGATAACACCCGGCAACACCGCATTGACCCGAATCCCATGCCCGCCGAGCTCGGAAGCCAGCCCGCGGACCAACATCCACAGGGCTGCCTTAGTACTGCAGTAGGCGCCGAGCAGATCGGTGTACTGAGTCGCGCCGGAGGAACAATTGACGACGATGGATCCGGGCCGCTGCCGGGCGACCATCGAGCGGGCTACCGACTGACAGACCAAGAAAGTGCCGGTCATGTTTACGTCGATGTGCCGCCGCCATTGATCGAGCGGTTGCTCGAGAAGCGGCGCAAAGCGACCGTAGCCGGCATTAGCGAATAGGACATCGATGCCGTCGAACGACTCGGTCACGGTGTCGACTGCCGAGCGCACCTGCTCCTCGTCGGTCTGGTCGACGCCGAGCGAGAGGACCGTGGCGCCGCGCTCTCGGCATTCCTCTTCAAGTTCGGTGACGAAGTCTGCCTTGCGGTCAAAGAGCGCGAGGCGAACTCCTGGTGCGGCGAAGCGGCGAGCCGTAGCCGCGCCAATTTCGCCGCCAGCGCCGGTAATCACGTAGGTCTTCGGTTCAGTCATCGGATTGTGTACCCGCCGTCGAAGTGAAGAACGGAACCTGTCATGTAGGAGGACGCTCGAGAGGCCAGAAACACCACTGCGGGCCCGATCTCATCCGGCTCGCCTACGCGTCGCATCGGGATGCGACTCAACAGCCGCTGGCGGGCGTCCTGGTCGCTCAGGACCGCTTCCGGCATACCCGTCCGGAAGTAGCCGGGAGCAATCGCGTTTACGCGGATGCCGCATCGCGCGAATTCCACGGCAAGGCTGCGGGTGAGCGCATCCACCCCGCCCTTGCTGGCGCTGTATGCCGCCTGCCCGTTTACGCCCTTTGTCGAGGCGAGCGAGGAGACGTTCACAATGCTGCGTGGTCCCTGCGACTCCAAGCGCGCGAAGGCCTGAGCGCAAAAGAAGGTGCCCGACAGGTTCGTTGCGAGCACCCGGTCCCAGTTCTCCTGCGACTGCTCTGTGCTCATCGCTTGGTCAGCCATACCGGCGCTGTTGATGAGGACGTCGACGTGTCCGTGCGATGCCGCGAGCTCGGGAAAGCACTCTGCCACGGCACGGACGTCCGTCACATCCAGGACGACCGCTTGGGCGGATCCGCCCGCCGCGCGGATCGAGGCGGCAGTCTGCTCTACCGTTAAGCTGGAGCGGCCGCAGGCGACGACGTGCGCTCCGGCTGCCCCCAGTGCGCGCGCCGATGCTCGGCCGATCCCCGAGCCGCCGCCAGTTACCACGGCGACCTGGCCGGTCATCAGGAACGCATCCATCGCGTTCACAACGGCAATCCCATCGACCGGCCGATGACTATCGTCTGGATCTGCGATGTGCCGCCACCGATCTCGAGGTATTTACAGTCGCGGTAGTGACGTGACACCGGATACTCGGTCGTGAAGCCGTTGCCTCCGAAGATCTGCATCGCCTCGCGGGTCGCTGAGACATAGGCGTCGGTAGCGAATAGCTTCGCTACCGACGCCGCGGCGGCCGCTGCCGGGTCTTCAGCATCGATCATGTCGGCCGCTGCCGTGACAAGGCCAGCTCCGGCATCCGCGGCCACCCGCATCGAGACGATCTTCTCGGCGATCATCTGATGAGCGCCGATCGGCTTGCCGAAGGTCTGACGTGTGGCGGCGTATTCGAGTACCTGACCGATAAGGTCCGTGAGTGAGCCGACACTGATGGCGGCCAGATACAGGCGTTCTCGCGCCAGTCCGGCGGCTAGCTGAGGCCATGCGTCGTCCGGGCGGCCCAACACGTCCCGCGCCGGAACCCGTACGTCATCGAGGAAGACCTCGCACAAGCTCAGGCCGCGCAAACCAATCTTGTCGAGCGGACGAATGGTCACCCCATCCGTGCTCGGGTCAATCATGAGCAGACTGAGGCCGTCCTGCCGACGATCTCCCGGCCGGGTCCGCACCGCGGTGACTATCACGTCCGACTCGAGAGCGCCCGTGATGAACGTCTTCTGGCCATTCACGAGGTAGTCGCCGCCGTCCTGCACGGCGCGGGTACCTAGCGCCGCGGCATCCGATCCGGAACCTGGCTCGGTGAGCGCGAACGCGACCAACGCACTACCTGACGAGATGGCGGGCAGCCACCGAGCTTTCTGCTCCTCCGTACCGAGCCGGGCCAGCGCGTCCGCCCCGAGAACCCACAGCGAATAGTAACTCTGGGCAAGAGTCAGACTGCGACGGCCGAGTGCCTGGTGCACCACAACGAGGTCGCGGGCCGAGGCCTGTTCCCCGTGCGGGCGCGGAACGGGAAGTGCCGCCCATCCGCTGGCGGCGAGAGCGTTCATCGCTTCCCGCGGGTAGGCCTTCTCCGAGTCCCAGCGTTTACATTCGCTCTCGGCCGCGAACCTGTCGCAAACCGCATCGATCGCATCGACCATTTCCGGCTGGTCGCCCAGGAGAGGTCCTGACCACCACATCACTGCGGCGTGGAGGCTTGAGCGGCCGGAATCCAGCGCTCTGGCCGGTGCCGTTCCAACAACCACACTCGGGTCTCGCCCATGTATGGGGCCCAGGGTCCAAATCCACGCACAGCTGCGTATTCCTCGCTCTCGAGCACCGCCGGACCATCGATCTCCCACATCGCAAGGAAGGAGCTGCTCGAACCAAGCTCGGCGTATCGCGTCACTGATCTGACGCCCGGCACGGCGAGCATCGCTGGCACGTGGATCGTGTCGTACCAAATCTGCCAGTCGTCACGCCGTTGCGGGTCGTCCATGCAGCAGGTGATGACATGGAAATAGATGACCTCGTTGCTCATGTTTGTTCGGTTCTTTCAATCAGCCAAACAGTATTGGACCGGCCGGCCGGTCGGGCCAAGCTCCAAGGTACCGCCCGCGCCATGCCACGGTCAAGTATCCCGACAATCAACGAGGTCATCGCAACCCGCTCAGCCGGCTGGCATATCAACCGGAGCCCGCCCCTCCGCGAGCCGGCGGCCGAATCGATGCGCGACAGTCCGCAATACGCCGTCGTCACCGCGGATGAATGCGCCGCTCTGATCGGCCGTCAGGGCGATCGGAGTTCGTTGAGGCAGATGCGGCAAAACGATCTCGCGATCGACGTCATTGTGCCCTCCGCTCGCTTACCGTCGAGACTGAAGTCGTTGGAGGAATACCTTCGCTAGCAGGGCACGCTAGGCAATCGAGGGCCACGCCGAACGCCGCTGTCTGCAAATTCCGCATCAACCGGTTGGCGTCAAAGATGGCGTTCGAGAGCCGGCGCGGCGCCCAGCAATCGCCGACCATCTCGATGCGCAGGCCACGTGTTTGATCAGAGACGAGGTCGCGCACCGGCTGACTCGACGTCTGCACAACAACGAAGTCGACCTCGTGTTGTTCTGTATGGCCAGACGTCACATCCTGCAACACCGCAACGCGGCCAGCTATGGTCGCCATTGTTGTGAAGGGTCGAAACGTGACGTCCCGCGTGCGGAGTCGACGGTGGAGATGGGTCGCGCTCTCTACCGGAATGTTTGCGCCAACGGCGGCGGCGGGTGTTGTCAACGTGACCCGGCAACCGCGCTCAGCCAAGGCGTCGGCCGCACATACCGCTGGCCAGAAACCGGTGCCATCGTCAACCACCAGGCGTCGCCGTTGCCGCAGGTTGTCACGTTGCGAAGCACGTCCCAGGGACGAAGCACGGGCACGGTGGCTTCAGGGAAGTTTGGCATTGGCGGTATAGCACCGGTTGCGACGATGACAAGGTCAGCTTCCAGATCGAGCAACCCAACGGCGGTCTGACGATAATTGAGTTGGACGTCGACTTTGCGCCGGCGAATCTGAGCTTCGAGGTAGTCCACGATCGACTTCAACTCCACGCTAGACCGCGAACCAGTGCACGAGTAGATCGACAAACTCGGTCGCCTTCTCAATCTGCACCCAATGGCCGCACTGACCAAAGATGTGCGCCTGACTATTAGGCAAGTTCGCCAGAAGTGTCATGGTCGTCTCCAATGGGACCACGAGATCATCATGACCGTGAATCAATAAGAATGGCTTGTCGATAGCGGCCAGTTGCTCCGGTGAGAGCGCCATCGCCTCGATCCACCGTTGCCTGGGCTCGGGGAAGAGCGCAGAGTATGCCTCTTGGGCCCCTGGTCGGACGGAGGCTTTGAAACGCAGTTCTGCGAGCTCACGGGTTGCGAAACGCGGGTTGTACGCGAAAATGCGCAGCAGTTCAAGCATAGCTTCGCCTGACGGCTCGTAGGCCCATACCTTCTCGAGCCCCTCAGTCAACTGGAAGCTAACTCCTGCGGATCCCATGACGACCGCCCGGTCGACACGATCCGGAAGCCTGGTCGCCAGGTGTAGCGCCAGTGCACCCCCGAAGCTGTTCCCGACGATCGACACCTTGTCTAACCCAAGGTGATCGAGCAGACCGCTAATAGCATCCAACCAGCGGTCGATCGAGAAACCGGGCACTGGATCGCTATACCCGAATCCCGGAATGTCAGGGGCGACGACTCGATGACCGGCCTGAGCCAGTCCGGGGATTACCAGGCGCCAATTCGCCCAGGCGGTCACGCCTGGGCCGGACCCGTGTACGAGCAGTAGCGGTGAGCCATCGCCTACATCGTGGTAGTTGATCCTCAGCTCACCGATCAGGGCTTCAGTGGCGATCTCTGGATCTGGGGGCGCGGGAGACAAGGGTGAGGCCGCAGGGTCGGTCACGACAGCTCCAATGCTGGTTGCGCGTCTTGTGGTCACGGGTGTAACGCTCACCGGGCGACGTCGTATTCGTCAGGCAACACCGTGCGATGGTGGGGAGTCCACAGTCCGTGCCGCGAAATGAAACGAACCGACGACGGAACGGTGGCGACGGTCGAGACCCCTTCAGCGCGCCGCGTTTCCCGAGCTAATAGGGCACGCTGCGGATATCGGGCCGGCCGCCTGGGCTCGATATCGTGATGCTCCGGCAGGTTAATCTGTTCCAGGGCACATGCCGGCGCCAACACATGCGAGACCATCCACCGCCTCCTCGCCGATTTCACCGTTCAGATCCGAGTAATTTGCCGCGCGTCGGCGGGGTACCCATCACCTGATTGAAGGGGCCGGGGGCTCGGGACGGACCGCTATCACATCGAGCACGAATCGTGTCGCATCGCCGGCGATGCCGATGTCTACGACCTGAACGCCAAAACGGGCTGGTGAATATCCGTCGCCGTAGACCGCCGTCCATTCTTCGTTGAAGAACTCACGATCTTCTTCAAGGTTGCTCATATAGAGACCTGCTTTAACAATATCTGACCAATCGACCTTGGCCGATTCCAGTAGTATCCTCAAATTTCGAAATAGCATGCGCGCCTGTTCGCGCCCATCCACTGGCACGTCGCCTGTCTCATGGTCGACCCCGCGGATGGCCGAGAAAAACAGGAAGCCCTTGGCTTCCGTATACATCGGAATAGGCGCGGCATGCTGACGAAGTGTCGGAACCGTCCAAACAGCTAGTGGTTTCGACATCACGCACCGTCCGGCGCCGCGCGAGTATTCCTAGGCATCGCCACCACCGCAGCTTCCTCGGGATCTCGCCAGTGCCCCCATATGTCGCCCTCGGTGTACGCGTGCGGAACCCAACTGTCGTCGTCGACTTTAATTGAGCCCCATCCGTATTCGATGGCAATGCCGGACGGAGCCTGAACATAGAAGGAGATGGCGTGGTCGTTGCCGTGACGACCAAGATCTGACAACAGTTTCATCCCAGACCGTCTGGCTATATCGCACGCTCGACCGACATCGTCAAGCGATGCAGTCTCAACGAAGAAGTGATGTGTACGGGCCCGCTCGGATCGTGCGAACGCGGCGCTGTGATGCCGAGGGCTACACCTGAGAAAGTACAGTGCATCGCTTCTGAAGTCCGTGAGCTTAAAGCCCAAAATATCACCATACAGCGACAGTTGTCCTTCGACGTCGGGCGTCTCGATCAGCACGTGTCCGACACCGACGAGGCCATCCATGGGCCGTGTTGTTGTCATCGGTTCGTCTACCCAGCGTCGACCGAAGACGACTTCAATTCGGCGCTGGTCGGGGTCTTCGAACGCGAACAACCGATGCACGTCGCGCTCGCGCGCGAACGCCTCGGATTCTTCCTTGGGCACAAAGCCGTTAGCCTCTAGACGCGACATCAAGTCTACAAAGTCACGCTCACTGGTCGCCTCCCACCCGATCGCAATGACTTCCTCAGAAACCGCAGGTTCGATAAGTATTGAATATGCATATTTTGGATCGACACGAAGCGATAGACCGCCTTCGGACGGGCCATCGGCCGCAGGTGCACCTAACAACGCTTCACTGAAGGACCGCCACGCGCCGGTGTCAGCCGTGCCAATCACGAGGTAAGCAAGTGAGGCTATCGCGCCCATTTTTCGCCCTTTCGGTCGTGCATCGCGCACTTCAACAAATCCGCAACTGATGCGTTCATATGTCTTCCTACGACGCCCGCAGCCAAGGCTGCGGGATCGTTCTGGCGCAGCGCCGCGACTAAATCGCTGTCGACCTCAACGTTTCTGCAATCACGTCGTCCGAGCTGTCAAGTCGGTGGCAGCCGCCACCAGGCCGAACATGCCCTCGGCGTCAATCGGCGTCCGGGCCGCTAGTAGGCTGTCCGAGTACCCCAAACAGCGCGCCTAAGCCGATCCAGTCGTTGGATGACTCTTCGACTGATGGCGAAGGGAACTTGCCTCTTGCTCCCAGCGCTAGAGGAGTTAAAGCAGTGCGAAAGTTCTCGGTAACCCTTTGTTCGCTTATTAGCCATTCATCCCCCAGCTTCACATAGCGGTTGCAATATGTGCCACCGCTGGCGCGGAGGTCGCGCGGCGAGCCGGCGGGCGCGGGCGCACTCGTAACTCCGACAAAATAAGCCGTAAGCAACGCACTGCTCGGGTCGGCGTCCAGTCGGACCATCACGTTTGTCGCGTAGTGAAGTATGTTTCCCTGTCCAGCGACGACATATTTGAAGCTCTGCTCCACGGCTTCGCGCCCAAAATAGGTGCCGCGCGGATTGACCAGGATGCATTCAGGCGAATATAACTTGATCAGGCCATCCATATCCCTACCGTCATAATAGTAATGATATCGGCAGAAGGCATCGCGGATGGCCAGCTCAGATATGACTCGGAGGTGGCCAGCGTTAATGCTCTCATTGGGACCTATCCGCCTGCCCGCGATATGCAAGGCCGGGCCAAACATCTCTGACGCTGCGCTTTTGAATGCCGAGAGTCGCATCAAAAAGTCGTCGGACACCAATAGAAGCTACCTCCTCGCTGTAACTGACTGCTTTGTAGGGAGATGAAAAAACTCTACGAAGGACGGAAGATCTTTAGCATCCCGCGCGGCTTGACCGGCCGGGGTGCTATCCAATCTCCGCTTTCAATCGATTTCGCAGCTCCGGAGAAAGGCCGGCCCGCAATGATTGGAGCGGCGGCCGCGGTATCGGAATGCTTTGACTTCGACCAGACGTCAGGCATGTCAAAAGATATTCGTATCGCGAATTATCGGCGAGTTCCATAGCTTCAACCATGGTGTCTGCTGCACCGATGCAGCCTATCTCGGGATATTCTGCATATCTACTCCACGAACCGTCCGTTCCAACAGCACTGTAAGCTACCAGCCGATAGGGAATCGCAAAAAAGTCTTCCAAGTCCATGTCTACTACCCTCTATATATAGCGAGGCCCGGCTTGGCGACGGCTCCCGCGCCCAGTCAGAATAGCGGTCCATTAATGGAGGGATCCAAGCCCTCAATTAAGACTGTGGCGTCGCGCAAGTCACGGGTGGACGCCGCCCAGTCCGATCCCTCAGGCAAGATCACGCCGCCCGATCGCACCTGGTATGCTTGTGGCTGGTCTACGCCTGGGGGCACCACGCCGTCCTTAATGAATGCGTTAACTGCGGCAATAAGTCGCCGTCGTACTCGAATCACCATCGCATCAGTGCTTCCTAGATGCTCTTTAGTTCGATCCAGAATTGGTCCCCCGCCCATCTGCGCCGCCGAATCTTGCGCGGATGCATCGTCAATGCCAGTATATCCATTCCTGCCCTCCTTCCTCCTCTGAACATCTCGATCGATTAGGAAGTCGTTATCCAAGTTTTGCACTGTGCGAAAGCGACCAAACCAATCGGTCGTATTCGGCAACAGCGGTGCGCAGGGCGGTAGCGGATTCCCGGTGGTGGTGTCTTCCATCCTATAATACAGGGTATGCGTGTCGTCCATTGGTACCCGGGCGGACGTACCCGACTTCAATCCTAGAACGCCCGTGGGGGTGTTTTGGTAGAAGGGAAAGCACCACTGTGTAATGCGCCAATATTCTTCACCGGGATCTGCTTTGCGGCGGGCGCCGTAGGCGGCTCCTGCCTCGGTGTCAATAACCTCTAGATGTGCGCTGCGGTTGCGCAGCTGGTACTCCGTAAAACTACCAGGCGCCTCATCATTTGGTTCGAAGCCGCCCAGGTGAAGGAAGGGGGAATGAGTAGTATCTAGATCGCCTTCTACGCTCTGAAGCCAATTACCTTCGATCTGAATTACGAAGGGCTCGGTTCCGTCGATCATGTTTGCCGGAATGCTTGGCAAGGGTGGGGGGGTCGCGCGGGGCCCGAGGTACGCCCAAACGATACCTCCACGCTCAACGGTCGGATACGCCGTAAGCCGAATCTTGTTTTTAAAGCTGCTTTCGGGCGGCTCGTTCGGCATTTCAAGACAGGCGCCTGAGACATCAAATTTCCACCCGTGAAACACGCATCGGATCCCGGACTCTTCATTTCTCCCGAAGAACAGGGACGCACTGCGGTGAGGACAAAGATGGTCTACGAGGCCCACTCGTCCGTCCGTGTCCCGGAAGGCAATAAGACGTTCGCCTAGCAGCATTACGCGGACTGGATCGCTATCCGGCCGCGGTAGCTCGTTGGACAGAAGTGCAGGTACCCAGTATTCCCGCATAAATTTTCCCATGGGAGTCCCGGGACCAACCTGAGTCAGCAGCTCGTTATCTTCCGCCTTCAGCATCTGCGCAAGCCCCTCAATTCATTACTCGACTGCGTACTAAACGGCCGGTGTCCCGTCCGGCTGGCCGGTCGATTCGAGCGTAGTATGCAGAGCGCGAGCTAGTCAAGCAAGCCAATCCCCCAAGGATCGCAGCTGGGCAGCAGGTTGATACGCGATTACCGCCATCCGGCGGGAAGCGCGGGACGCCTGAGGACCGTTCTCACCATCCCGACACGGCGCGCGTTCCAGTGCTCCGCGGCCCATTGGGTAGTGGGAGCTCCAGTGCATAAGCCGATGCGATCCCACTTCGTCCCGGACTTTCGGGTCGTGCCGTGATCCGTTAGCGAGGCAGATGAGGATGGAGCCTGACCTGCTTTCCTGGACACCTGACCTGAAGGCGGTGATCGTCTTGTGAGAGGAGTTCTCGCTGCCTGCAGCGCACTCGCCGGGTTTCGGCAGCGAGCGGTCGAGTTGGCCCGGCTTCGGGAGAAGCCGATCCTGCACATCGCTAGGGATCTGGGCATCAGCGATTCGAGTCGCTGAAACTGGATGGAGTTGGCCGACGACGGCATCGACGTCGCGGTGGCCCGCCGGGTGCTCAAGGTGTCGCGATCGGGTTACTACGAGTGGCGTGACCGTCCGCTGTCGGAGCGCGACGTCGGCAATGCCTACCTGGCCAACACCGACGTAGACATCCACACCCCCCGCGCGGCTCGTATGGGGCGCCGCGGATGTATGCCGAGCTGCGACTCGGCCAGGGTCTGACGGTGAGCCGCAAGCGGGTCGCCGGGCTGCTGCGCCTGACCGTGGCCGGGCTGGGATCGGCGGCAACACCTACCGGAAACGACGCAGGCAGCCGATGCCGGAGCCCCACGATGACCGGGTGCAGCGCCGGTTCGTCACCGACGCCCCGAATCGGCTCTGGTGCACTGACGTCGCGGAGCATCCGACTGCGACCGGCAAGCTCTACTGCTGCGCGGTGGTGGACGTGTTCAGCCGCGTCATCGTGGGTTCGTCGGTCTCCGACCACCGGCGCGCGGAGCTTGTCGTGGACGACCTCCAGATGGCCAACTGGCGGCGACGGCCCGAGGCCGGCGCCGTGGTTCACAGCGACCCGCGGCAGCGTCTACACCTCGTCGGTGTTCGGGCACCGGCTGCCCGAAGCCGGGCTGCTCGGCCCGATGGGCCGCCTCGCCTCCTAAGTGGACAACACCGTGATCGAGTCGTTCTGGTCGTCCACGCAGCGCGACCTGGTCGACACCCAGCGATGGTCGAGCCGACAGCAGCTCGTCTGGTACAAACCCGCCGCCGGCACACCAGCCTCGACATGCTCACCCACACGAGTACAAAACCGTCACAAAACCCGGTCAGGCTCTCAACGTAGTTCAATCAACCGGGTCGTGAAGGAAGGCCGCTAAGCTTACGACTGCTGACTCCGAGGAGAACCCGTGCTTTCTGTCTCATTGCCTGCCTGCCAGGCGTCACGCCTGTGACCGCGACCAAGCCAGTCGTCGACGGCGACCGACCTCCACGCAGGGAAGTCATCCTCGACTGCGCCGCCCGCCTCTTTGCCGAACGAGGCTACGAGGGAACGACGCTCGGTGACCTTGCCGCGGCCGCCTCAATAGCTAAAGCGACTCTATTCCACTATTTCAGTACGAAAGAGAAAATCCTGTTCGAACTGTACAACCACGCCGTCGGAACCGGCCTTGACTCAGTGCGATCGGTCGAGGCCAACACCGATCCCGAGGTGGAATTGCGCGCAATGTTGCGCGAACATGCCCTCGCTATCATGAGAAACGAGCGGCTGTATCAGATCTTCTTTAGCGAGGAGAAAGGGCTCGAGCCTGAACACCGAGAGATAATCCGTGCTCAACAAGTGACATACCTAAACCTTATCGCTGAGCGCGTGAGGGCCTTGCAGCTCAAGAAGCGTGTCACCAGCACCGTGCATCCGCGGGTCGCAGCACAGGTCATGCTGGGGATTGGGAGCTGGACCTACCGATGGTTCGACTCAACCGGAACCCTGGACATGGAGGATATTGCCGATTTTGCCCAAGACCTGGCGGTCTGCGGCCTATTGGGTACAACGAACCATGCCGATCGCTCGACAGGTCCCTATCCGGGCCGCTAAGGAGACTCTAGGAGAAGTCAGTCCCGACACACTCGGCGACGCAGGCCCGTTTTGCGGCTCCCGCGAGCCGACGGGCTGCAGGTGGGTTCTCACAACGTCGGAGCCCCACGACTTGGGCTCTGGCAATGGTCGCTCATGCCTGACTGCGCTTCCGGCCAAGCACGCGTCCGTGCCACGGCCCCTGCCTCACTCAAGAGCGAAGGCGACCGTGCGTCCAGACCAGCTATCCGGTCGGGATGTACGTCCAAGTATCGCCAGGGTCCGACTCACTCGTCATCAAGCGATATGGCGCCGGACGGGCACGTGCTAACGGCATAGAGAAGGTCGCCGTCAAGCTCAGCAGGGGGTGCTTCGACAAGCAACACCACGGTGCCGTCTTCATCCTGGTCGAACACCGCCGGAGAGCTAAGCACGCACTGTCCCGCCGCGATGCACAATGCCTTGTCTACATGGATTCTCATTTGTATTCCGTCCAATCGAGGTTCACCGCGCCGAAGCTTCCCTCCACCGACACCGAGCCGATTTCTCGCGTTGGCTCCCTGTCCGCCTGCGAAACCGCACGTCTTGACGACTCCGCGCGCTCAATATACCGCCTCTACACGACCGGCCAGCCGGTCGTGTAGAGGACTCAGCGTAGCGTGCCGGCCATCTCCTGGCTAGACGTTGCCCGGTGCTGAGACGCCGCCGCTGAATTCCACTGGAGGTAGTGATGATGCTCAGCTCTCCGTCCGCCGCAGTCCGGGACGGACGGAGCACTAGGGGTTGAGTACACCTAAGCCGGGACCCTACCGCGGCGAGTCATTTGGGGCTAAACTTCACCCGACCGGCTGACCGGCTGACCGGTCTGATAGTCCGCGGACGCGATTCGTGCGCTCGCAGCGGCCCCGTTCAGGATGCGGCAACCTCCGCGATCTGGGAAATGGAAGCAGGATTGATGACCACTTTGACCAAACCGGCCGATGGGACACCATCGGAGATGCCTTTCTTTCCGGCGGAACGGACGTGCCCGTACCGCCCTCCTCAGGAGCACGAGGCGTTTCGGAACCAGGGAGGGCTCCATCGCGTCACGCTCTGGGACGGATCACACCCGTGGATTGCGACAAGTTACCAACACGTCAAGCTCGTTCTCGGTGACCCTCGATTCAGTGCCGACGTCAGACATCCGTTGTTTCCCCTCGTGTCAGGCGACAAGCGCGAGAAGGATGGCGGAACATTCATCCGTCTCGACGATCCCCAACATGCGAAGCATCGGCGGATGCTCACGAGCGAGTTCACAGTGCGCTCTGTCGCCACGCGATCTGAAGAAATCAGGAGGATTGCAGACACCCTCATCGACGAGCTGCTAGCCGGCCCTCGTCCAGTCGACCTTATCCAGGCCTTCGCACTACCGCTGCCAACGCTGGCGATCTGCTCCATGCTAGGTGTCCCGTACGCGGATCGAGACACATTCCAACGCTTTACCCTGGTGAACGTCGACAGTGCCGCGACACAAGCGGAAAAGATCGCTAGCGTTAGGGAGGCTCGCGCCTACTACGGCGAGATAATCGCTCGTAAGCGTGCAAAGCCCGGTGACGATCTGGTGAGCAAACTGGTCGCCGACCCTCAGGGCTTATCCGACGACGAGCTGATTGGAATGATCGCACTGCTCGTCTCGGCCGGTCATGAAACAACCGCGAACCAAATTGGACTAGGTACCCTGGCCCTTCTGCAAAATCCTGAACAGCTCGCCCACTTGTACTCCGAGCCTTCGTACTTGGACAACGCGGTCGAGGAGTTGTTGCGCTTCTGGAGCATCGTCGCACAGAGCCCCCGGAGAGTCGCGCTCGAAGACGTCGAGATAGACGGACAGATTGTGCGCGAGGGTGATGGAATTGTCACGTCACTGTGTGCCGCGAACCGGGACCCGGCCGGCCTTGGAATTCCTACAGAGTCAGATTGCGATGCGGCCCCTCATGGTGTTCAACTCGATGAACTCGATCTTGCGAGACCGAATGCACGGCGCCACATCGCCTTCGGATTCGGTATTCATCAATGCCTTGGGCAAAACCTTGCACGACTCGAACTTCGCACCGCTTGGTCCGTTCTTTTCAGCCGCGTTCCCGACCTGAGGTTGGCCATACCAGCTGACGCTCTCGAATTCAAGCAGACCACCATGGTGTTCGGCCTTCATCATTTACCGGTCACCTGGGGTGAAGAACGGCCAGGGTAAAGCAGGCGACCTGTCGGCAACCGCATCGTCGATCGGTGCTCCAGCAATCTTCCAATCCGCCGCTTGCTCGAGACCGCGAAAAGGTGCCCTCAAGATTGAGGGAGTTAGTGATGGATCCATCCCCCACTACTCGTTCAGGCTCCATCGATCGACATCCCAACGAGCATTCCTGTGCCGCCGTCGAGCGGTTTGACTCCCGGGCGTCGGCCTTCTTGATCGCTAGCGACGCCGTCCTGGACCTCGCCATCATCGCTAAACGCCTGAACCGCTGCACGGCTCGCATCACTCCTGGGTCAGCGCATTGACGAACTGCACTTTCGTGATGGCGAACGAGCTCGGCGAGCATCGCTCGGCGATCGTGTGGGCCCACTCGAGGGCCGCGTCGATGAGTTCATCGGCAGGTAACACCCGATTGATCATGCCTAGACTTTGAGCTCTTCCGCGAGGATCGCACGGCCCGACAGCATGAGTTCACTCGCTGCCCCGAATCCGATGATGCGTGGCAACAGCCAGGACATGCTGCGTTCTGCCGCGAGGCCGCGGCGAGCGACGGCTGTTGAGAGCTTGCTTCCGGCCACGGCGTATCTGCGAAATCGCACGTCTTGACGACTCCGCGCGCTCAATATAGNGTCACTAGCCGACCGGCCAGCCGGTCGTGTACCGTACAGGAATCAGCGTAGCAACATCCTTCAAGTCACGTCGGGCGGTTGGTTGGGCGTGGCTGGGGCTAAACGGAGAGTCGATATGACGACATTGGAAGTCGATCGCACCTCGGAGATTCCGGACCACGTGGCTCGCCGGGTCATGCTGGCGGAGGGGCACCGCGACGAGGTCGAATTATATGAGGCGTTCGAGTGGATCCGGGCGAACCGGCCACTCGCCCGTGCCGTTCTGGACGGTTACCCGCCCTACTGGCTGGTCAGCAAGCACGCGGACATAATGGCGATCGAGCGGGACTGGGAGACCTTCAGTAGCGCCGGTCTCCCCGGGACGTCCTTTGAGCACCGCATTTGGAGCGACGCCGAACTGGCCTTCATCAGCGAGTCCACCGGCGGGACGATGCGCAACATCGACACCGTGGTCCCGCTAGACCCGCCGCTGCATACAGAAATCAAGGACATCGCCAACGACTGGTTCCGTCCCGCAAAGTTGCGGGAGCGGGAGGAGGCCCTACGCGAACTGGCGCGCGAGGCGATTCGGACGCGGCTCGTGCCCGGGGTGAATAACCTGGACTTCGTCAAGGAGTTCGCGCTTTCCTATCCGCTCCACGTGATCATGACAATCGTCGGCATCCCGGCCGAGGACGAGCCGCGCATGATGACGCTGACGCAAGAGGTCTTCGGAATGTCCGACCCCGACCTGCAGGGTGAGGCGGGCGACTCCTCGCCCGCCAACCGCGCGCAGCGTGAGATCGCGACCCGCGACGATTTCATCGCCTACTTCGATGCCGTCGTGGAGGACCGGCGGGCGAACCCGCGCGACGACCTGGCTTCAGTTATTGCCAACGCGCGGGACGACTCGGGCGAGTACTACGACAAGTCGTGGTCCTACGGCTGGTTCATCGTGATCGCCACCGCCGGTCACGACACCACGTCCAGCACGCTTTCCACGATCATCGAGGCGCTCGCCGACCATCCCGATCAACTCGCCGCAGTACAGGCGGATCTCACCTGGATCCCCGACCTGGTGAATGAGGGCCTGCGATGGGCCTCGCCGGTCAAGCACTTCGCGCGCCAAGCGACTCGCGACACGAATCTGGGAGGCCGGACGATCCGCCGGGGTGACCGGCTGGTTCTTTGTTACCCCTCGGCCAACCGCGACGAGGCCATCTTCGACGATCCGAACTCGTTCCGGTTCGATCGGAGGCCTAACCGTCACATCGCCCTCGGCTTCGGGCCGCATATGTGCATCGGGCAGCACCTCGCCAAGCTGGAGCTGCGGGTGATGCTCGAGGAGTTGCTGCCGCGGATCGTCCGGCTCGAGAAGACCGGCGAGCCGCGGTATGTGCTGAGCAACTTCGTGGGCGGCCTAAAGAATCTGCCGGTCCGCATGCAGCTGCGGTGAACAGCGTCGCCGTCATCGGTGCCGGACACGGGGGCGTGGCGATCGCCGGAATGCTGCGGCAGCGCGGCTACCGGGAACGGATCGACCTCTACGGCGCCGAGACAAATCATCCTTACCACCGGCCGCCGCTGTCCAAGAAGTTCGCCCAGGACCCGCTGCCGCAGTGGCTGCGACCGCAAGCCTTCTATGCCGAGCAGGGAATCGGGTTGCGGCTCGGCGAACGAGTAACGTCGATCGACCCGGGCACCGGCGCGATCGAGACCGGCGGGCTGGCCGGCCGTTACGAACACATCGTGTTGGCGACCGGCGCCCGCCCGCGCCGTCTACCGCTTCCCGGCGCGGAGCTCGCCGGCGTGCTGCACCTGCGTACGGTGGACGACGCGCTGGCGCTGCGAGCCCAAGTCGGGGCGGGGCAAAGGCTGGTGGTGATCGGCGGCGGCTACGTCGGCCTGGAGGTCGCAATCGCCGCGCGTGAACAGCTCACGGAAGTCGTCGTCCTGGAACGAGAGCCACGCGTGCTCAACCGGGTTGCCAGCAAACAGCTATCCGAGTTCGTGACCGGTTTCCACCGCGCGCAGGGCGTCGTGATCCGGGAAAAAGCGGATGTCGTCGAAGTGGTCGGACGCGACGGCCGGGTTCGCTCGGTTCGGCTGGCGGACGGCACCACGGTACCGTGCGACGCTGTCCTCATCGGGGTAGGCGCCGTGCCGCGCGAGGAACTCGCGGTTGCCGCCGGTCTGCGCTGCGACGCCGGGATCGTGGTCGACGGCGCGGCCCGGACCTCGGCTGCCCGGATCTTGGCCGTCGGCGACGCGACGCGACGCCCTGTCGGCCGGCGCGGCGACATGCTGCGGCTGGAGAGCATCCCCAGCGCCAACGAGCAGGCGTCGCAGGCGGCGGCCACGATCCTCGGCGAACCGGCCCGTGCCGAACACGAGGTGCCGTGGTTCTGGTCTGACCAGGCTGACGTCAAGATCAAGATCGCGGGCGTGTTGTCCGGCGACGTCGTGTCGTCGGTGGTGCGGGGAAACGCTGAGGCGCGGCGGTTTAGTGTCTTCCACCTCGACAACGCCGACACGGTCGTCGCCGTCGAGAGTGTCAGCGCACCCGCGGACTTCATGGCCGGTAAGTCGCTGATCGCCCGGAGGACGCGCGTGGACCCGACGCGGTTGGCAGACCAGCGCACTTCACTCCGCGACATCGTTCCCGCGGCCCTGAGCCGAGCCAACCAAAAGAGAGCCTATGCCGATCATCACTTATGAGCTTCCCAACGGTACCGCGCGCGAGGTCGACGTGCCGATTGGTCAAAGCGTTATGGACGGCGCGGTCCGCAACAACTTGCCGGGAGTTGTCGCCGAGTGCGGCGGAAGCTGTTCATGTGCGACCTGCCACGTCCACGTCGTCAGCGGCGGCGACCAGTTCGCCGACGTCACCCCGGAGGAGCGCGACCTGCTCGACTTCCTGGAGGGTGTGGCGCCCAGCTCGCGACTGTCCTGCCAGCTGATCGTGACGGACGCCTGCGACGGTGTCCGGATCGCCGTCGCCGACAATGAGCACTGAACTCGTGAAAGCCGCATTCCTAACGGCCCGCCGATGAAGGTCACGGCCGCTGTCGTCGACAGCGTTGGGAGCGCGTTCCGGCTCGCCGAGGTAGCGCTCGCCGACCCGGAACCGGACGAAGTCTTGATCCGTGTCGCGGGGGCTGGCCTGTGTCACACCGACCTGGCGGTCCGGGACGGCACGATCCCGTCGGTTTTCCCGATCGTCTTGGGGCACGAGGGCAGCGGGGTGGTCGTCGCCGTCGGGCGGGATGTCACGAAGGTGGAGCCGGGCGACGCCGTCGTTCTGACCTTCCGCAGCTGTGGCAACTGCGTCGGCTGCGCTGGCGCACATCCGGCGTACTGCCAAGACTTCTCCGCGCTCAACTTCGCCGGCCCCCGCTCCAGCGACCAGCCGTGGCTCTCGGAGGCCGAACGGCCGCTCACGGGCGGCTTCTTCGGGCAGTCGTCATTCGCCAGCCACGCGATCGGCTTCGAGCGGAACGTGGTGAAAATAGCGCCCGGCCCGGACCTGCTGATGCTGGGCCCGCTGGGCTGCGGCGTGCAGACTGGCGCCGGCGCCGTTATGAACTCACTGGACCTGCAGCCCGGCGCATCGCTGCTGGTGCTGGGTGGCGGTTCAGTCGGGCTGTCGGCCGTGCTGGCCGCAGTGGCCCGAGGCGCAGGTGACATCCTGGTCTCCGAGCCGTACCTAAGTCGGCGTGAGCTTGCGCTGGCACTGGGTGCCACGGCCGCCCTCGACCCCTCCGCGGACCCGCTCGATCATGCGGTGCGTGCGCTGCTGCCCAAGGGCGTCGACAACGTTCTCGACACGACAGGCTCGACGCCGCTCGTCGAGAGCGCGATCGGCTGCCTCGCCCGCCGTGGCAAGCTGGGCTATCTCGGGGTGCCGCGCGACCGGAATGCCAGCTTCGCGGTGCCGATGATCCCCACCATGAGCGCGGGGATCTCCCTGCACGGGATCGTGGCAGGCGACAGTGACCCCGACACTTTCATCCCCTATCTCGTCGAGCTGTTCCGGACAGGCAGATTCCCGCTCGACAAGCTGGTCTCCGTCATGCCGCTGGCCGACATCAACGCAGCCTCCGATGCGCAGCTTGCCGGCCAGGTCGTCAAGGTGGTCCTGACTCCCGAGGCCGACTGAACCTAAACCGAATGCACCGAGACCGAGTTAGAGAGAAGGGTTGCCAAAGATGACCGCGACCGACACCGGCTCACCCGCGGTCGGGGAGGAGCCGATCGAATACGACTCCCTCTATATCGACGGGGAGTGGACCGCGCCGACGACCATTGCGCGGATTCGAGTGCATTCGGCCAACTCCGAGGAATACCTCGGCTCAGTTCCGGAGGCCTCCGAAAGCGACATCGACCGGGCCGTTGATGCGGCCCGCCGCGCCTTCGACGTGCCCGACGGATGGTCGCGCTGGGACCCCGAGCGGCGCGCAAGCCTGCTGAACGGGTTCGCGAATTCCCTTGAGACGCGGGCGACAGAAACCGCCCGTCGGGTAAGTGTCCAGAACGGCATGCCCATCACCATCGCGGACCGGATCGAGGGCGCGGGCCCAGCCGGCCAGCTGCGCTACTACGCGGAGTACATCCGGACCCATCCGGCAGAGGAGCACCGCGCCGGCGCCTTCGCCGGGCCCGGGGCGATTGTGCTGCGCGCGCCCGTGGGCGTCGTCGGCGCGATCGTTCCCTGGAACGTCCCGCAGAGCATCACCTTCATGAAGCTCGCCCCGGCGCTGGCCGCCGGTTGCACCGTCGTTCTCAAACCGTCGCCGGAGACCGTCCTCGACGCCATGCTGATGGCCGAGGCTGCGCGTGCGGCCGGGATACCGGACGGCGTCCTGAACGTCGTGCCGGGCGGTCGCGAGGTCGGTGCGCACCTGGTCTCGCATCCGGGCGTGGATAAGGTCTCGTTCACTGGGTCGACGGCGGCCGGGCGGGCTGTCGCCGAGATCTGCGGCCGGCTGCTGCGGCCGGTGACGCTGGAGCTGGGCGGAAAGTCTGCTGCGATCGTGCTGGACGATGCCGACTTGGAGTCGAACCTTGAGTCCTTCTTCGCCGCCACGATGCAGAACAACGGGCAGATCTGCCACCTCGGGACGCGGATCCTGGCGCCGCGATCGCGCTATGCCGAGGTGCTCGACACCGTCACCGGAATGGTTTCATCGCTGACCGTCGGCGACTCCCTCGACCCGCGCACGCAGGTCGGCCCGCTGGTGTCGGCCCAGCACCGGGCGCGAGTCGAGGGCTACATCGCCAAGGGTGTCAGCGACGGCGGCCGCCTCACCACCGGCGGACGGCGCGCAGATCGAGATAAGGGCTGGTTCGTCGAGCCGACTGTATTCGGCGACGTCGACAATCGCCAGACCATCGCCAGGGAAGAGATATTCGGACCTGTCGTTGTTGTCATTCCATACCGGGATGACGACGAGGCGGTGGCCATCGCCAACGACAGTGAGTACGGGCTGGGCGGCCAGGTCTGGACATCGGACCCGGAGCGCGGTCTGCAGATCGCGCGACGCGTCGTCACCGGAACGATCGGCATCAATCGCCACGCCATCGACTACAACATCCCGTTCGGCGGCGTGAAGGCGAGCGGCCTGGGCCGGGAGTTCGGCACCGAGGGGCTGGCGAGCTACCAGTACCTCAAAGCGATTCACCTGGGTCTCGAATGAGGCGGCAGCGCTGGGGCGGCCGAGCGGGGGCAGAGGCGCGATGGAGGTGGCGCCAGATCTGGACGAATGAAACGCCACTCGACTACCCACTCGCCGGCAGCCCAGCCACGCGGGAGTGAGCGATGACCGCAGTCCACATCACGACTGCCTGGCGCGGGGACCTGCNTCGGCATTGAACCAACCAGTGACCATCGACGAACGCCGGACGGAGACCCAGACGCATGCGAAGGCGAGTCCGCGGCTACGGCGCGCTCCTGTGACTGCAGCCTCGTGGGACTCGGTGCCGCCATCGGCCGGCGTTGGTCGACTACCACACAGGGCTCGCAGACGCATCGAATGTCCTCATGCTATGCGCGGGCGTCGGTACCGCCGGGCCCTTCGATGGCTATCCCGTTGCCCGAGCGCAACGCCAATAGGACGTTAACTACCTCGCTTCCTTCCGCCTGATCCAGGGCCTGCTCCGGCCGCGATGGACAGACGACGACGCCGGCGGAGGGGTTACCGGCTCTGCGCACGCCTCTCCAACGCCACAGCGGTGCTCATCGTTGCTCCGCCGTCGACGGGCAAGGTCACGCCGGTGATCCATCGTGCTTCCGGACTCGCGAGGAAGAGCGCCGACCATGCGATGTCCCAGCCCCCGCCTTCCGTGCCTAGTAGCGTTCCTTGCCGACGGCTTTCCCTCACGCTGTCGGGCATATTCACCGACATCGTCGCGTAGAGGTGACCGGGTGCCACGCAATTCACCCGAATACCGTCGAGACCCCAACTAAACGCTAGGTCGATCGTGAGGGCCTGGACCGCGCCTTTGCTGACGGCGTACGCACCGTGGCCCAGCCCTCGGTTCGCCGCCAGGGACGAGATGTTGACGATCGATCCGTCGTCTGATCGGGCGAGATACGGGTGGGCGGTCCGGCTCACCAGCATTGGCCCCGTGGCGTTGACCTCCAGAGTGCGGTTCCAAGAATCGAGGGACGTCGTGAGCACCGGCTCGACCCGACTGGTGATCGCCGCATTGTTCACAACCACGTCGAGGCGGTCTAGATTGTCGGCGAGTTTCTTTACCGCGAGCTGCACCGCTGGCTCGTCTGTGATGTCGGCGACGAGGCCGACCGCCTTGCCTCCTGCGCTTTTGATTTTCTCGACCGTGTGAGCAACTCCTTCCTCGGAGGTGTCAAGTACGCCGACGAACGCGCCCTGTGCCGCAAAAAGACGGGCGATAGCGGCACCGCAGCCGAGAACCGTGTCGTTGCCCGCAGCACCGGTTACAAGGGCCACCCTGCCAGCCAAGCGGGTGCCATGGCCATCAACCGAGCCAGCGAGTGCGAAGGGATCGGACATCGGTACGTGGGCAGTCACGGATGCTCCTATCGTGGGGGTTCTCAGTGTTGGACGGTTTCAGCCCTGCGTTGGGCTACTAGATTGAGCGCGACGTCAGGGATCAGGTCTTCCTGGCCGCCGACAAGACGGCGCTTGCCGACCTCGACGAGGATTTCTCGCACGTCCAAGCCGTACTCTTGCGAGGCGCGCTCGGCGTGGCGTAGGAAGCTGGAGTAGATGCCGGCGTAGCCGAGGGTGAGGGTCTCGCGGTCGACGCGCACCGGGCGGTCTTGTAGCGGCCGGACGAGGTCGTCGGCGGCGTCCATGAGCGCGAAGAGGTCGCCGCTGTGCTTCCAGCCGATGAGGTCGGCCACCGCGATGAACGCCTCGATGGGACAGTTACCCGCTCCGGCTCCCTGGCCGGCTAGCGATGCGTCGACCCGGGTGACGCCCTCCTCGACAGCAACGACGGAGTTGGCCACACCGAGACCGAGGTTGTGGTGGGCGTGGATGCCCAGCTCGGTAGTCGGGTCCAGCACGTCCCGGTAGGCGCGGACCCGGTCGCGAACACCCTTCATGGTGAGGCGGCCGCCCGAGTCGACCACGTAGACGCACTGCGCGCCAGCCTGTTCCATGATCCTTGCCTGCCTGGCGAGGACGTCGGGCTCGGCCATGTGGGACATCATCAGGAAGCCGGCCACGTCCATGCCCAAGTCGCGGGCCTTGCCGACGTGCTGGATCGAAATGTCAGCCTCGGTGCAGTGCGTTGCGATCCGCACGGAGCCGGCACCGGCGTCGTGGGCCTTCTTGAGATGCTCGATCGTGCCGATGCCGGGCAGCAGCAGCGTGGTGATCCGCGCGTTCTTCACCACCTCGGCCGCGGCCTTGATCCAGTCGATGTCCGTGTGCGCGCCGGGACCGTAGGTGAGGCTGCTGCCGGCGAGGCCGTCACCGTGCGACACCTCGATGGCATCGACGCCGGCGTCGTCGAGGGCGGCCGCGATCACGCGGACGTTGTCGAGGCTGTAGCGATGGCGGATGGCGTGCATGCCGTCGCGCAGGGTGACGTCCTGGATGAAGAGTTCGGTGGTCATGCGCTCACGGTCGCATTGGCAGCGAACCGCTCCCCGACCCGGAGCGCGGCCGAGGTCATGATGTCGAGGTTCCCAGCGTAGGGGGGCAGGTAGTGGCCGGCGCCCTCAACCTCGAGGAACACCGACACGATCAGCCGTTGGGCGCGGTGTAGGTGCGCGACGAGATCGTTCTCCGGATCGCCTGGGGCGACCGTGCGGAACTGCACGGACTGCTTGAGGCGGTAGCCGGGCACATATGTCTGCACCCGTTCGACCATGTCGGAGATCGACGTCTCGATCGCGGCCTGCTCGACATCGTGTCCGGAGCCGTCAACACCGTCGACCATGCACAGGACGGTGTCACGCATGATCAAAGGAGGCTCGGCCGGGTTGAGAACGATGATCGCTTTGCCTTTCTCGGCCCCGCCGACCACCTCGATGGCCTTGGAGGTGCTCTCGGTGAACTCGTCGATGTTGGCGCGCGTGCCCGGGCCGGCCGATTTCGAAGAGATGGACGCGACGATCTCGGCGTAGCGCACCGGTACCGCGGCGGCGACTGCTGCGACAATCGGGATTGTGGCCTGGCCGCCGCAGGTCACCATGTTGACGTTCGGCGCGTCGAGCAACCCGTCCAGGTTCACCGGCGGCACGACGAACGGCCCGAGCGCCGCCGGGGTTAGGTCAACCACGCGCACATGGGTCTCTTTCAGCTTCGCGGCGTTGGAAATGTGTGCGCTGGCCGAGGTCGCGTCGAAGACGATCTTGATGTTGGCGAACTCTGGACAGGCGATCAGGCCGTCCACGCCGGTGTCGATCGCTGCGACGCCGAGACGCTTAGCGCGGGCCAGGCCGTCAGAGGAGGGGTCGATGCCCACGAGGGCGATCACCTCGAGGACCTCCGATGTACGCATGATCTTGATCATCAGGTCGGTGCCGATGTTGCCTGGACCGATGATCGCCACTTGCGTCTTCATGATTCTCCCTGCTCTACCGTGCTCATTAGTCGATGCCGAACCGAGCGCTGACCGTGCCGAGTCCGCTGATCTCCGCGCTCACCTCGTCGCCGGGTAGCACGCCGACCATCGGGCCGAGCGCGCCGCTGAGCACCACCTCGCCTGCGCGAAGCGGGTCACCGTAGTGAGCTGCGGTACGCGCCAGCCATTCGAGCGCATTGAGCGGGTCACCCAGGCACGCGGCGCCGGCGCCGACCGACGCCTGCTGGCTGTTGATGGTCAGCTTCAGCGTCACGTTCTTCGGCTCGACCTCCTCGAGCGGGCGACCGTGCTCGTTGATCACGTACAGCCCACTGGAGGCATTGTCGGCGATCGTGTCGGCGATCGTGATGTCCCAGCCGGCGACACGGCTGTCAACGATCTCGATCGCGGCGTGCGCCGTAGCGACCGCCGCCCGGATCGTCTCCGGGGTAACTTCGCCGTCGAGGTCGGCGCCAAGAATAAAGGCAACCTCTCCCTCGACCTTGGGCTGCAACACTCGACCGGCCGGCACGCTGTCGCCGACGGTGATGGCCATATCGTCGAGCAGCACTCCGAAATCTGGCTGATCGACGCCGAGCTGCCGCTGGACAGCGATTGAGGTCAGGCCGATCTTGCGGCCGACACGCACGGCCCCCGCCTGGATGCGGCGTGCAACGAGCGCGGACTGGATGCGGTACGCGCTGTCCAGGTCGTCAGCCGGGATCAGGTCACGAACCGGCGCGCACGGCACTCCACTCGACTGCGCCATCGCCAACCGCAGCACTGCTTGGTCTAGCACGGTCAGGTTTGTCATAACGCATGTGTAGACGGCGACCCGGCCCAGGAGCGAGAGTTGGTCTCATGTCACGAGACCAACGCGGTCGTTCTAACATGCTCGAACGCGGAATCCAGGTACTCCAGGCGTTCCGTCCCGACGGCGGGACACTGACACTTCCTGCACTGGTCCGCCGCACCGGTTTACCGAAGGCAACGGTTTACCGGCTCGCCGAGGATTTGCTCGACCTTGGCCTGCTCGAACGGCAACGTCACGGCTACCGGCCCGGCCTCGGCCTGTTCGAGCTCGGCGAACTGGTCGCCACCAAGTCCGATCTGCGGGAGACGGCCCTGCCCTTCCTCCAAGACCTCTATGAGGCCACCCACGAGACCGTCCATCTTGGCGTCCGGGACGGCCTTGACGTCATCTATGCCGAAAAGATCAGGGGCCACCACGGCGTCGATGTCCCCTCCCGCATCGGCCGCCGCCTGCCCTTGACCTGCACGGGTGTCGGCAAGGCGCTGTTGGCCTTCGCCGGACCTGAGGTGCTCGATGCCGTGCTACAGCGACCGCTGCGCCGGCTCACCCCCCAGTCACTACGGGATGCGACGCTGCTCACCGCAGAGCTGTCCGAGATCCGGCGAACACGGCTGGCCCGGGACTGGGAGGAGGCCGCGCTCGGCGTCACGTGCGTCGCCGCCCCGATCATTGTCGATGGACGCGCCATTGCTGCAATCTCGCTGACGCTACCGGTTACGCGGTCGAACCACACCGAGTATGGGCCTGCTGTTCAGGCCGTCAGTTTCGCGCTCAGCCGCATTCTGAGCCAGAGGGACTCACTTGAGCCGCCAAGCACGAGGGAGATCGGGCGGGCGTAGGTATCGATCGCGCACCATCGCCCGTTCGTGTGGGGCGCGATCGGGGATACCCGCGTTCGTGGCTTTGGAGCGAAGTCTCCCGGCTGTTTGCCGGGCGTCCCCGTGATGGCGCTGTCACGTTGATTGGAATGTGTAGTGGTGCAGTTGGTTTTGGAGCTATAGCGCTGGATCAGCGTCGGGTCGTTGACATTTCAGGTGGCAGTGTCGAGCGCGGTAACCTCATACCAGACCGCGAAGCGGTCGGCCATTTCGGTTCGCCATCCGGTCGCGCTGAGCAGATGGCGTCGGGGCCGAAAGTGTGCACAGATGCCGCTGAAGGCGGACAGGAACCGTTGGGCATGGCGCGGCGATTTGAAGCGTTTCATCGCCCGTTCACGCTGTCGGGTGCGCTGATGGGAGTTCTCGGCGCGGTTGAGTTCTCAACCGATGTCAAGTGTTGCGACGAAAGCGGTGGGCGGTTCATGCTGGTTGCGGAACGGGCGATGCCTTGGAGCGCGTGGCGACTCCTGTCTTGGCACGCTCGTTCCGCTCGTTGCGTCGTGGGTGTCTGTGGGGGGTGACCTTGCGCCGGGCGGCACGGACCTCGGGTGGCACGGTGTAGCGTTCGGCGACGATGGCGCGTCCTTGGGCTTCGGTGATGACGCGGCCGTCAGTGTCGCGCAATAGGTAGTGGGTGCCGGCGCGCAGACAGGCGGCGATTCGGGTGAGCAGGACCGCAGCCAGCGTGCAGACCGCGGAATCGTGGTGCTTACCGGCGAGCATGAGCCGCTGGTAGCGGACGGCCAGGGTGGGGTCGACCTTGCGGGCGTGGTCGGCGGCGATGAACAGGGCCTCGCGCAGGCAGCAATCGCCAGCCTTGGTCGGTCCGCGGTGGCCGTCGGCTTGGCCGGAGGAGTCGGCGGCCGGGACCAGCCCGGCGAAGGAGCGGACCGCGGCCAGGTTGGCGAATCGTGTTGGGTCGCCGAGTCGTCCGAGGATCTGGGGTGCGCAGACGCGGCCGGCGCCGGGTACCGAGCGCACGATCCCGGCCGGGTCGGCCTTGTCGTAGAGCGCGCCGATGCGCTTGTCGAACCCGTTGATCTCGTCGGTCAGGGTCAGCGCGAGCCGGGCTTCGGCGGCGATATCGGCGGCCAGCGCGTCGAAGTCGAGCTCGCTGCCGTCTGCTCCCCACAGCCGCAGCGTGGTCGCGGCGGCTTCGATGATCGCGTCGGCGCGTTCGTCTGCCCATGCCTGGCGGCTGGAGCGGCGGAAAAACGCCGCCAGGCGGGCCTTGCCGAGGCGTTTGACCTGGACCGGGTTGGCGTACCGGGCCAAAAATCGCAGCGCGGTCAACGTCATATCCGAACCCAGCGCGGCGATCCACGCCGGCCCGAGGATCTCCAGCAGCGCATCAAGGCGGGCCATGCACGCGGTGCGCCGATGCACCAGCCCAGAGCGGATCTTGACCGCCCGCTTCAGCTCGTCGCCGGGGCCCAGCGAGTCCTCGCGGTGCAGCCCCTCGGGGTGCAAAAGGGGAAGCCGGGCAAGCACTTTGGAGTCGAGCCGATCAGTCTTGGTGTGCTTGTTGTAGTAATCACGCAGATCAGCGGACTGCTCGGGTGGCACCATCACCACCGTCGCGCCGTGGCGGCGGAACCAGGCCGCCAGCGCGACCCAGGCGTTGCGGGTCGGCTCCATCACCACCTCGATCCGCTCGGCGTCTTTAGGCAGCCGCGCCCACAGCGTGTCCAGCTCGTCTGGGTCGGTGCGAAACCGGTGACCCACGAACAAGAACCTTCCCTGCTCGTCTGCCAGCGATGCTTGATGCGCAGCACGGCAAGCTACGTCGACTCCCAAGCGAATTTTCAATCTCGTGCCTTCCCCTATCGTTGGATTTGGTTGTCGGCCGAGGGCAAGACCACACCAACGAGAAGTGCGAGCACCAGACATTCGCTATCAGGGATCCGATCGTCACCACCGACGCTCGGTCACCGGGTTCTCAACAGGGCGCACGACTCAAGGTGCGGTACCCGGCCACCCACGCACTCAACACGCCAGAAGTCAGCACGCGCGCTGCTCCGATTTAGTTACCGAGGTGATGGCCGGGCCCCAGCGAACTCAGTATGAATATTTAGATACCTCGACTGCCGGTGGGTCACCGACGCCATCAGCTCGCCGTGCGCGACCCCATAGCTGGCCACCTTGTCGGTCACCAACACACGCGGCACATACCGCAGATCCTTAAGCAACTTGCGGAAGAATCGCCTGGCCGACACCGCGTTTCGCCGTGACTGCACCCAACACGTCCAAGACGTTGCCGTGCTGGTCGACCGCGCACCACAGGTAACACAGGTTGTCGTTGATCCAGACGAACACCTCGTCAAGGTGCCACTAGTCGCCGGGGTGTGGGCGGCGCCGGCGCAGCTGGTTGGCCTAGGCCTGCCCGAACTTGTCACACCAGCGCCGGATCGTCTCGTAACTCACCGCGACACCGCGTACGAGCATCAGCTCTTCGACCTCACGAAAGCTCAGCGAGAACCAAAAGTACAGCCACACGCTGTCATTGATGATCTCCACCGGATAGCGGTGGCCCTATACGACGCCGCTGCGGTCCTCACCCCACCGATCCTCCCAGGTAGCCCACGCTCACCCAACGTGACAGTGCCCGACGCGGCACCTGCTCAGTGAGCTACTAGCCAGTAGAGCTCCAGGATATTCACAGAGTGAACCGCATCGGGATGTCGGGTCACTTTGGTTCTGAGCTCCCGATTTATCGCCTTGTGCTACCGCATGTTTCACATAGGAAAGGCGCGCGCGGTCCCGTGGTGCACTTCATTATTTCCGCCGAGCGCTGGCGCCGAAATAAGCTGCGCGGCTTGGTACGTTATGGCTTGGGCCGCGATGATCCGTAGCCCCGGGCGACTTTTACGGAGTGTGTCGGGCGAGCTTGAATGTGGCCAGCTACGTCGCGATCATTCGCGCCAGCTATCCGCGCGGCATCCCCGAGACTGACTACGCAACGCTGCTGGCAATCGCGCGGCGTCGGTTCTCCGACGGCGAGATAGCGGAACTGGCCACAGACCTGGTGGCTCGTGGTGAGTTGACGGTGAACATCGACGTCGCCGATATCGGCGCGGCCATCACGCGGATCAGTGACGAACCTCCATCGGCGGCCGACCTTGAACGTGTCCAGCGTCGCCTTAGAGGTGATTGGCTGAATGCCGGATAACAATGCTGCCCACGAGGAAAACTCGCCCCAAACACACGTGGGTAACAGTCCTACACACCCCCTAACCTGGTTGTGACCGGTCTTCGCTTGGCATTCTCGGGCGAGTGCTGGCCGCCCAGCGTGCTTGTAGTTACGGGTCGATGTGGTGGGGCGGCTGGCCCAGCGGGATCGGCGGGAACGGCGCGTTGTTGTCGATGATCCGGCACATGTACGTCGGGGGGACGATGCCGCCTGGCCCGGCGGATTGCGCGAAGGTGGTGGTACACCGCTGGAAAGTAGCGTCGGGCCGGATCGGTCCGTCGCAGTACATGGCGAACACCTGCGTCTCGCATCGGGCGGCGGGGCCGCCGGGATAGGCGTTGGCGGCCGGTGCGGTGCAACCGATCCCGCCAACAGCGTTGCGGCGGCGGTGGCGCTCACCCCCGGAACAGCAGCCGCCCGGTGCGCGCGGCCGCGCGGCCAACATCATCGAGGCCGCAGATGCGCAAGGGTGGTCGCTGGTCGTCCTCGACTTGGGCGTGGGCCTGACGATAGCAGCAGGCCGCATGGTCGCGATGAACCTGGTCAACTTCGCCCAAGTGCGCCACGGAAGAGCAACGTAGTCAAGTTGTTCGGAGGCTAAGGGCGCATGTAGATGGCGGTCCAAGGGTGCTCTCCAACCTCAGCACGTATCTGCATTTGACCCGCAGCCAGCGGCGTTCGACTCTCGATGCCCAACTGACCTGATGTTCTACAGCCAAATGGTGGTCTCGTTCCTGGCGGCGCACTCAATTCCAGTGAGATGGCTACCGACACAACATATCTCGGGCGACCTGCCATCCGCTTCACCACCTCGTCTGGTGCACCTCCCCGAGACGCTCTGGGCAAACCAGCATGCATGTAGGTCTATACCGATAATTACGCCTTACGTCACCGCAACCGCGATAAGTGTAGCTGATACGCGACGGCGATCGTCCATGTCGGGCATCTCCTCATCAACGCGAGTCAGCCTCGGGAATCATTCAAGGTGAGGCTGAAGACGCCAGCGCTCACGTCCTGGTCCTGTCCTGTCGTTCAGAACCAGCACCGCGGGCACCTACGCTAAAACCAGATCGGAAACGCTGGACACGGATAACCGCTGTGATCCATCGGCAATGTGTCTGTACCTCCACTCCCCGCGCCGTCGCCGGCACGGATTCTTTTTGAGGTTCCGACGGCGCAGGGGCTCAATTGCCCGCGGAAAATCGACCCCATGGGAACTTCATTCCGGGACCTTTCGGAACTGACTGATGTGCGACGATAATCAAGCACTTCCAGCCCTCACTTCCAGCCCTACGAATGATCGAACCGCGTGGCCTTGGCTCGTTACCAAGCCCAGAATCGAGCGGCCATCTGTGGTCGGTGCTTGGTCGGTGAATCCGCGACACGCCGCGGTTTCCGATGGTGCCGGATGGCGTTAAATCGCCAGCTCAGAACACCTTTCGGGACGACGACTAGGTGAGCTCGCAGGCTCTCCTAAAGTCGGTGTCGCAGGTTCGAATCCTGCCGGGGGCACTCACTGTTGTGTATGGCCTCGGTTGATTCTTGACATTTTGTCTTCGGGTGATTCCCACCACTACAGACGTGGCCAGCGCACTCCAAGACGGACCGGTCCGAATCAGGCGACCGGTTCGATATTGCCGAATGGCGGGCTGCTGACCGGTTCGGGGCGTCCGGTCCGCCTATCACGTCCCGAAGTACTCGTGGATTTGGCGGATGGCCATAGATCCTTCGCCGACCGCGGACGCCACCCGCTTGACCGAGCCGCTGCGCACGTCTCCCGCCGCGAACACGCCGGGTCGGCTGGTCTCGAGCATCATCGGCTGACGTTGCGTTCGCCCCTGGTTGCCGTCGGTGTCCGAGTAGAGCGCAGCCGGGCCGGTGGGCACAAAGCCGTGGTCGTCGAGCTCGATGGCGCCGGCGAGCCATGAGGTGTTGGGATCGGCGCCGATGAAGACGAACAGGGCGCGGGTCTGGATCGAGTGCTGCTCGCCTGTTCGTTTGTCCTCGGTCAACACCGCCGTGAGTGCACCGTTTCCGTGTACCTGCCGGATCTCGGTGCACGACCGGACAGTCACGCGGGGGTGCCGGTTGATCTGGTCGACGAGATATCGGGACATGGTTTTGTTCAGGTCGTCGCCGCGGATCACCACGTACACCCGGGAAACCTGCGCGGCGAGGAAAACCGCCGCCTGGCCCGCGGAGTTACCACCCCCCACGATGACGACGGGCCCCGTGCCGCACATCAAGGCCTCTTGAAAGGTGGCGGCGTAGTACACGCCGTTGCCCTCGAACGATTCGATTCCTGGAACAGCGAGCCTTCGATACCTGGCTCCCATGGCCAGCACCACGGCCCTGGCCACCACCGACCCC
>JGI12635J15846_10000565_pt1 | contig 32085 bp, 10 predicted proteins | sample BlaSpr_A8_OM2_M2_FD_15846 | JGI IMG/M metagenome (IMG submission 15846)
CCGCCGCCGCCGTACTGGGGCCCGGCTCCGAGGTGCGCGACGTTCGCTTCGAGCAGATGCTGATGCTGGACGACGAGACTTCAGTGAGTGCGGTGGCTGCGGTGGAGGATGCCGGGATCGTCGACTTCGTGGTGGAGACCGATCGCGAAGGGGAGCGCACTCGGCGCGCCACCGCGGTGCTGCATGCCGCCGACCCGGCCGATAAAGAGGCGCCACAGCGGCGGGATATCGCCGCGCTGCTGGCCACCCATCCGCACCGGGCCGAGGGTTCCGCATTACGGGAATCGTTCACCGAGCGGGGCATCCAGTACGGTCCCGCCTTCACGGGTCTGGTGTCGGCGCACACCGCCGAGGGTAAGGGCCGCAGTGTCGTGGCCGAGGTCGGCCTGCCCAGGTCGGTGCGGTCGCAGCAGGCCGGCTATGACGTCCACCCTGCGTTATTGGATGCCTGCTTCCAGTCGGTGATGGCACACCAGGCGATCAAGGACGCGTCCGAAGGAGTGCTGCTGCCGTTGAGCGTGCGGCGGCTGCGCCGCTACGCCCCGACGCGCGGTACTCGATACTGCCACCTGCGGGTCACCCCGGAAACAAGCTCGGACAGCGGGTCGACGGTTGAGGTCGATCTGGACCTGCTGGACGAGCACGGGGCCGTTCTGCTGGCCGTGCAGGGGCTGCGAATGGGCACCAGCGGCGGGGGCGCCGACCAGCTGATGAACCAGCGGCTGCTGACCATCGACTGGCAGCAGCAGACACTGCCGCCCGTGCCCGAGCGGGCCGTCGGAGGTTGGCTGCTGATCAACACCGCCGAAGCTGACCTGCTGGAATCGAGACTTACCGATGCGCTGAAATCCCTTGGTGCACAATGCATAACCCTGGACTGGCNGGAGCAGGCCGACCACGTGGCCNACGCTGAACAGCTGNCCACCCAGGTGCGCGGCGGCCTCGAGGGAGTGGTGATCGTCTGCCCGCCACCNGCCGGCGAGCCGGATGAGGAAGGTCTGCTGCGCGGCCGTGAGCAGGTACGCCACGTCATCCGCATGCTTCGCGAGCTGCCGGAGATGTCGGCAGAGCCGCCGCGGCTGTACGTCGTGACCAGGCGGGCCCAGATCGTCCTGCCCGACGACCGCCCCAACCTAGTGCAGGCCGGCCTGCGCGGCCTGCTTCGGGTGATCGGTGCGGAGAATCCGCAGCTGCGGACCACCCAGATCGACCTGGAAGACGAAGGCTCTGCAGAGCAGGTGGCCCAGGAGCTGCTGGCCGGCCCGCCGGAGGACGAGACCGCCTGGCGCGGTGGCCAGTGGTACTCGGCACGGTTGCGCTGCACGCCGCTGGGAGCCGACGAACGCCGGGTCACCACTGTCAACCACGACTCCGACCGCATGCGCGTGACGGTCCGCAATCCCGGTGACCTGCGGACCCTGGAATTCATTGCCCTGCAACGCAAGACGCCGGGCCCCGGGGAGGTCGAGATCGCGATCGACGCGTCCAGCCTCAACTTCCTCGATGTCCTTGCCGCGCTGGGCCGTTACCCTGACCTCGAAGGCCGGCCACACCAGTTGGGATTCGACTTGGGCGGCGTGGTGACCCGGGTGGGCGCCGACGTCACCGACCATCAGGTCGGTGATCGGGTGGGCGGTTTCTCCGGCTACGCCAACGGCTGCTGGGGCACCTTTGTCACCTGTGACGCGAGGCTGGTCGCCACTCTGCCGCCCGGCCTGAGCGCCGGCCAGGCCGCCGCCGCGGCAACCGGTTACGGCACCGCGTGGTACGCGCTGTGCGACCTGGCCAGGATGACGGCCGAGGACAAGGTGTTGATCCACTCGGGTACCGGTGGCGTCGGGCAGGCAGCGATAGCCATCGCCCGCTTGGTGGGAGCCGAGATCTTCGCCACCGCGGGCAGCCCGAAGCGACGGGCGATGCTGCGCGACATGGGCATTGAGCATGTCTACGACTCGCGGACCACCGAGTTCGCTGAGCAGATCCGCCGCGACACCGACGGGTACGGCGTCGATATCGTGCTCAACTCGCTGACCGGTGCCGCGCAGCGTGCCGGGCTGAACCTGCTGGCCTACGGTGGACGATTCGTCGAGATCGGCAAACGCGACATCTACGGCGACACCCGGCTCGGTCTATTCCCCTTCCGCCGCAACCTGACGTTTTACGCGGTCGACCTGGCGCTGCTGTCGGAGACGCACCCGCGGCGGCTGCACGAGCTGCTGCGCACGGTGTACCAACGGGTCGCCGACGGCGACCTGCCACTGCCGGTCTGCACCGAATACCCGCTTTCCGAGGCAGCTACCGCGATCCGGGTGATGAGCGGTGCCGAGCACACCGGCAAGCTGGTGCTCACGGTGCCGCGCACCGGGGAGACCCCCGCGGTGGTGCCGCCGGAGCAGGCTCCGGTCTTCCGCGACGACGGCGCCTATATCGTCACCGGCGGCCTTGGCGGCCTTGGACTGTTCCTAGCCGGTCAGATGGCCAAGGCGGGCTGTGGGCGGATTGTGCTGACCGCCCGTTCCAACCCAACTCCNAAGGCGCGGCAGGNGATTGAGCGGCTCCGGACGACTGGNGCTGACATTGTCGTGGAGTGCGGCAACATCGCCGAGGCTGAAACCGCGCCCCGGGTGGTGGCAGCGGCCANCGCCACCGGGCTCCCGCTGCGCGGGGTGCTGCATGCCGCCGCGGTGGTTGAGGATGCCACCCTGGCCAACATCACCGACGAGCTGATTGACCGGGACTGGGCGCCCAAGGTCAACGGTGTGTGGAACCTGCACCACGCGACGGCCGGACAGCCACTGGACTGGTTCTGCTGCTTTTCCTCGGTGGCCGCGCTGTTCGGCTCCGCCGGGCAGGGGGCATACGCCGCCGCCTCGAGCTGGCTGGACGCTTTTACGCACTGGCGCCGCAGCCAGGGCCTGCCTGCGAACACCATCGCGTGGGGGGCGTGGGGCGAAATCGGCCGGGCCACGTTCCTGGCGGCGAGCGGCCGGACCACGATGATCGCTCCGCAGGAGGGCGCGCAAGCGTTCGAGACGCTGTTGCGTTACGACCGAAGCTACACCGGCTACGTTCCGACGGCGGGCGCACCGTGGCTGGCCGCGCTGGTTGCGCGCAGCCCGTTCGCCGAAGCGTTCCAATCCGCGGGCGAACAGCACACGGGCGACAACAACACCCTGCGCACCGAACTGCGGTCATTGGCACAAGACGAGTGGCCCACCAGGCTCAGGCGGCTGGTGGCAGAGCAGACCGGCCTGATCCTGCGCCGCGCGGTCGACCCCGACCGTCCGTTCGCCGACCACGGGCTGGACTCGCTGGGCAACCTGGAACTGCGGACCCGCATCGAAGCCGAGACCGGCATCCGGGTCACACCCAAGGCCATTGCGACCTACAACACCGCGCGTGCNTTGGGCCTGCACCTGTCGGAGNCGCTGACGGCTGACGAGGCCGTGCCGACAGCAGCGGGGTAGGCGGGGNTTTCAGTTCAGCCGGGTCGTGCCCATAGANACCCCGGCGGCCGGGAGGCGCGCCAGCAGCGCATCGCCCATCGCCGCAGCGGGAGTGAGCACACCCCGCAGCTCGGAGAGTCGATCGCGATCGAGTGCAAGCGCCAGACCACTCTCACCGAGCAGCACCGATGTCCCTTGATAAGCGTCGCTATTCTGCGCGAAAGTCGCCATGTAGCGGGCACCGGTCGTGGTGGTGGTGTACGTCTCGACGGTGTAGTGGCCACGCTTTCGAGCGGCCTCGCCTGGACCAGAGCCTGGCTTAGGCGTGATGCGCTCCACGAATCGTCGGGGTAATCGCCTGAAGTATCTATTGCCCAAACCAAAGGCACCCGCTAGAGCGCCGGTGACAGCTGCCGAGGCGACCGGTGCCGCGAACGACCTTCCCAGACTCATCGCCTCGGAGTAGCGGAACTGCCGGCCATAGATCCAGTCTTGTAATGCATTGCTACGCCGGATAATCCGGGTGTTATAGGGGCCCATCACAAATCCGCCGAACCAGAAGCCCGCAAGCACGGGCGCGACGTCGCGCCCTCGACGCCACTGGAAGTCAGGCTGCCGACCGAGTTCGGGTTCGGCACTTCGGTCGGTGGTCAGCGTGTACGGGTCGTTGATGATCCGACGGGCGTCCACGTCACTAGACGCAGTGCGCATCGTTCCGAGTAGCGACGCAACCGTCCCGCCGGAGCCCCCGCGCTGGGAGAATGAGCGAAGCGCAAAAGTCGTGTCGCAAAGTTCACCGGCGCCGTCCCCGCGCACCCGGCGGTACAGCTGATAGACATTCAGATCCGAAGGGATCGAATCAAATCCGCACGAGAGCACGATCCGGGCACCGGTGTCGGCGGCCTGTTTGTGGTAGAGGTCGATACTGTTTCGGCCAAACATCAACTCACCGGTCAGATCGGCGTAGTCGGTTCCAGCCTTGGCGCAGGCCGCCACCAACGACAGGCCGTATTGTGCATAGGGACCAACAGTGGTCAGCACTACCTGGGCCCGGTTGGCCATCGCGGCGAGCGTCGACGGTGCCGACGCGTCAGCAACAATCACCGGCCAATCCTGTGCGGCCGGACCCAGCCTGTCCCGCACCGCCAGTAATCCTTCGGTCGAGCGACCAGCCAGCGCGATACGGGCTTCTGACCCGCTGCGTGCGAGGTACTCGGCTGTCAACTTGCCGGAAAAGCCAGTGGCACCGTACAAGACGATGTCGAACTCACGTTCGCCCGGGCTCACGGGACTGCCTGTGAACTGCGATTCGCCCGCATCCGGTCGATCACTCCATGGCCCAGCTGTCCTCGGCGGCAACCGAAGACAGCAGCGAATGTATCGCCTCCAGAGATTTTTCCCGCCCGGACAGGTGCGCCTGGTGCTCGATAAACAGTCGGTCTGCAAAGGTTCCGCAGCTGTAGGCATCGACGGGGGTCCCCGCGGGGAAGTGCAATTGGCTCTGAAAGTCCTCCAAGGCCATACCCGCGGGTGTGCGAAGCGCCGGGATCGGACCGGCATCCGTGCAAAAGACTACTGGGGGCAGACCGGGAGGAGTTCCGTCGTATTGCAGGCTGAAGTGCAACGGAGACTGCTGAATCACACCGTCGGACAAGTCGGCCCGAAAAGCGTCCACGATGCCACGGGCGAGGTCGACGAGGTCGGTGTCGGGCCCGATCTCGGCGAGATAGGTTGCCGCCCCCGTCGGGATGGTGCCGCCAGTTGCGCTTACCGGCGGCGAAAGCAGGTAACGCAAATCGACAGGATAAACGTAAGGAATCGGGACGTGCGGAGTATTGCGAAGTCCCCACTCAGCCAACAGGATGGCTGCGGCAACCATGGAGTTGAGGCTGAGCTGATTGGCGAGGCCGAACTCGACCAGGTCGGATGTCTCCTGTTCGGTCAGCCGGATCCGGGCAGTTGGAATAGGTTGGGGTGTACCAGCATTCGCTGGCATCGGCCGCTTCTCGGTGAAGGGTAGATCGTAGGCGAACATCGCCGGGATGAAACGCTCGAGTCCCGACCGCAGCTGCTTTGTTATGCGACGCTGCTCCAGCAACAGTTCCACCGATTCGGGCGCGGGTTGTGGGGTCACCGGGCCGGCGTCGCCGCTGACCACCACGTCGGTGTATCGGGAGAAGAGTTCTTCGAGAAGTCCGAATGCATGGTGGGCGTCGGCCAGGCTGTGGTGGGCATACAGGGTCAGCTCGGCCCGTCCGCCGCTGAGCTTCAACCGCAGATTAAGCAGGGATTGGCTCTGATCGAGTTGTGTGCCAGCGGTTGCCGACTGGGTGCCGTCGCCAGAGCCGTCATCCTCCACTAGCCATATCCCGGGGTGGAGCAGGTCTTCGGCCACAATCTGGTGGCGGCCGTCATCTGCTTGCTCGAGGTGACCGGCCCAAATCGGGTGAGACTGCAGGAGCGCGTCGAATGCGTCTGCCATTGCGTCTATGTCGACTGGGGGATCGGTGCCGCTGATCTGGACTGTCAACGCAAAATAGGTCTCGTTGGCCGCGAATACCTCCTCGCTGCGCGCCAGCTTTCGGATCACAGACCCGGGAAACACCGCAACACTCCCTTTTCAATCTTTTTTAAGCGTGCTGGCCCGTCGATAGCCCAACAGCAGTGGCGCTATGCATACGGCGGCGACACCGGTGGCCCACAACACCGTCGCGATCATCGGCCATCGCACCGGACCGCCCAGCGACAACCCGCGCATCGCCTCAATCGCGTAGGTCATGGGCTGATGCGCGACCACCGGCTGAATCCAGCGAGGATATTGGTTCACCGGCAAGAAACCGGTCGAGAAGACGACCGCGAGTATGTGTACGAGCGTAACCGCCTCAAGGAGGAAGTTTTTCGCCGTATACAACGCGACCGTTGTGATGAGGGTCGCGCAGCCCAGTCCGAATACCACCGGAACTACCAGCCATGTCAGGGTCGCGAGTACGCCCTGTTGAAACCGGAAACCCAGTACCATCCCCACGGCCAGCACGACCACCGTCGTGATCATGATCCGAACCGTCTCAGCGAGGATCCGCGAGAGGACACCCGACGCTCGGTGTACGGGCAGCACCCATAGCCGACGCAAGAACCCGTCGGAGCGCTCCCGGATGAGACCGATCGCCCCGATCGCCGAACCATTGATCGCAGCGGCTAGCACGTTCATCGGAACTGTGCCGTACAGCGCGCTGTGTCCGGTGACTTGTGAAATCAATTCGCCGAGAACGATATTCAAAGTCAGCAGAAACATGACAGGCAACACCAGCGCCTCGAGTACCGTGGTGACGTCGCGTGACCAGCGCAGAAGTATCCGCTGTGTCTGCACCAGGGTTTGCGGAATCAGCACCCGTCCTGAGTTCTCGTGGTACCGCTGGCCCACTGCGAGAGTCATCATGCCTGCCTGGACAAAACGATTGCTGACACCGGCACCAGGACCGCGGCCAATCCGCATAACCACGCCAGCGTCGGCGCGATGACGGACCAGGTCACCGATCCGTTAAACGGCATGGCGTCCCCGGCCAAGGCATGCAACGCGTCGACGAACTGGGAAATCGGCTGGTTGCGGACAATGGGTTGTATCCAATGGGGAAACTGCCGCACCGGTTGGACACCCGTTGACAGCAGTCCGAAAATCATCGGCGGCAGGATCAGCAGTGGCGTCATGGCCTCTGGGTTCCGGGTGCCGGTGCCGATTAGGTCGGCGGCGAATGACAGCAGGGCCCCGATCACGAGCGCCAACACGCAGAAGGCGGCGATGTATACGGCTGAGCGGTGGAACCGAAATCCGATCACGTAGCCGCAGATCACAGCCACCGTCAAAGCAACCAAGCACCGGTATACCGCGGCTGACATGCGGGCGGCCACCGGTGTAAACGGGACGATCGGCATGGACCTGAACCGGCGATTGATGCCCTGCACCGAATCTGTTGCCGCCCGGAATGCTGTTGAAGTTGCGGCGAACACGATCGCCTGTAGTGCAATCAAAGGCATGATGTACTGCGGGTAACTGCTGGTGACGCCCCTAGTGGCAGTACCCATGACTTGGTGCAACGGGATGTAGAAGCCGGCCGTGAAAACGATCGAGGATGCGATCGTGAGAGCGAGCTCACCGTTGCGCAGCGTCGGTGCGATGAAACGGCCGGTGAGCACCCACCACTGTGCGCGCGTTGACGGGCAGGGCTCCACGGTGCCCGGCGCTGTCACCCGGCGACCTCCGTCGCAACGCGAGTGCGTGTCTCGGTGGAATTATTCNNAGTGGAATCCTCTGTCAACGCAAGGAATACGTCGTCCAGCGACGGGCGCCGCAGGGCAACGTCGGCAACGTCAAGATTGGCCGCCGCGAGCCGCCCCACGGCCTCGATAAGTGTGCCGGCACCGTCCGGCGCCGGCATGGCGATCCGATCTGATTCGGGTGTCAATGCGGCTCTGATCTTGTCCGGCAGGAGCGAGCCGAGCGCGTGTGCGATCACTAGCAGATCCTTGAAATCCCGCGGAACGATTTCGCAGAAACTACCGCCCGTGCGTGCCTTCAGCTCATCAGCCGTTCCCTCCGCAATGACCCGTCCGTGGTCGATCACGATGATCCGATCAGCGAGTGCATCAGCCTCCTCGAGATACTGCGTGGTCAACAGCGTGGCGATGCCGGCACCCTTGAACTTGCTCACCAGATCCCAAATACTTTGCCTGCTCCGCGGATCCAGCCCGGTGGTGGGCTCATCCAGGAATGCCACCTGAGGCTGGACCACCAAACCGCAGGCAATATCTATCCGTCGACGCATCCCGCCCGAGTAGGTTTTCACGCGCCGACCGCCGGCATGTGCCAGATCGAATTCCACAATGAGCTCTTTGGCCCGGCTGCGCGCCGCCGACTTACTCAATCCGAACAGCCGCCCGAACATGATGAGGTTTTCGTTTCCGGTTAGCATGTCATCGATAGCCACCTGCTGGCCGGTGAGCATGATCGACCGGCGCACACCGGCTGGTTCGGAAACGCAGTCATAGCCGGCAACAAAAGCGTGGCCTCGATCCGGCCGGCTCAAGGTCGACAAGATATCGACGATCGTCGTCTTGCCTGCCCCGTTGGGCCCGAGCAGACCGATCACCTCACCGCGATGGACTTCGAAGCTGACCTCATGCAGGGCCACCACCTCGCCGAACGTCTTGCGAACTCCGTCGACGACTACAGCTTTTTCAGAATGGCTCATTCGCGTCTCCTCAGCCCACGTCAAGCGTAGACAGGTCCACCAGACCCAGTTCCACGGGTTCCGAGCCGATGCCATCGTCGTCCACGATCGCATCGATGGCGTCTTGGATCAGCACCCGCAGTGCCATCGGGAAGCGCTGCGCCAGCGCATCCGCCCGCGCACTCTGCACCCGGCGGGCGTCGTACCACCAATCGAGATGCAGCACGCCGGCGTGGCGGTACACCCGAAATTCGATGGCATGTCCCAGCCCGGGAATCGTGTCGCGCACCGGCAAAGCTGCGTCGGAGTCGAACTGGATTGGTGCGTCCATGGGTTGCAGCTGGGGGACCACCCCCGCGTAGCGGAAGTGGATGTCTGACGGGCCCGCGGCGGCCAGGAGCCGTGCGGTCGGCGCATAGACGTGGCGCAACAGCCCGTACCCGATCCCGTAATGCGGAACGGAATCCAGAGTGCGACGAACGGCGGCCAGCAGCTTGCCGGCCCCAACGTCGGGGTTGTCCCTCTTACACTGAATCGGAACCGGGTAGATCGTGGTGAACCTGCCAACGGTTCTACGCAGGTCCACGTCCGGTCGCAGCACGGAGCGGCCGATCCCCTCCAGGTCGACCGCGACCACACCCTCACCGCTGGTCTGGGCGATGGCTCGGCCCAACGCCGCCAGCAGGATTTCCTCCATCGACACGCCCAGCCTGCGGCGCGCATCGTCGACTTCGGCTGTCTGGTCGATGGTCAGCACCGACGGCAGTCGCGTCAGGTCACCGGAACCGGGTCGCTGGCCGATCTCAAGATCGGCCAGGCGCACGGTCGCCTTGCTCGAGTTCCCCAGCCAGTAGTCGCGACTGTCCAGAACCGCTGGATGTGTTGCCAATGCCCCGGATCGTAGCGACCATTCGCGCCATCCAGCGCTGGTCGGCGGCAGCACGATTTCTTGACCCGCCAGCTGTTGAGTGAATGCGGTGAAGAGGTCGGTGACCAGGATTTCGCGAGATGCGTTGTCGGCAATGATCTCGTGCACGCACAGAACCAGGTAGCAAGCGCCACGCGAATCGGTGATGTAGGTAGCAGTGAACGGGGCGGTCAGGTCATCCGCAGCCGCCAGCTCGGCGACGATGTCCAGCATCGCTGCCCGCTGCGCTTCGGGTTCGGTACCCGCCCCGTCTTCCAAGTGGTCGGGAAGTGAACGGGACGATAGTCGCTCGAATTCCTGTGGTGCTGCGATGTGCTGTTCCCACGCCCCTGCGCGGTCGACGAGCTGAAGTCGCAACGCGTCGTGGTGGTTGGCCACCGCGGTGAGCACGGCCTGGACGTCCTCGATGCTCACGCTGGGGGCCAGCCGGAAAATCAACGGGACCAGCCAGCGCCCCGGTTCACGCACACCTTGCTCGAGGAAGTGGGCGATATTGGCGGGCACCGGCGGATGCGCTTCGGCGCCGGGCGGTTTCGTCAGCCCCGCCCCTATGAATTCGGAGTCCAGAGCCGTGGCCAGCGTGGCTAGGGTCGGATGTTCGTACAGAGACTGGGGAGTGACATCCAAGCCTGCGTTGGCGGCGTTGGTGGAAATGCTGATCGCGATCAGGGAATCGCCGCCGATCTCAAAGAAGTTGTCGTTTCGATCGATCGAGTTGATGCCTAAACACTGCATCCAGATCTGGCGCAACGCAGCCTCGGTTTGCGACTGCCCATTGGCAGCCACAGCGGGATGGGCGCTGGCGCCATTGGTGGAAGCGTCTGCTAAGACGAGCGTTTCGGTGGGCCCATCGGTCCAGGCGATTGGCTTCGGATCGACCCAATGTCGTTGGTGGGCATAGGGGTAACCGGGTAGGGAAACGATTCGCGGCTCCGGTCCCGACAACGGTGCCCACTGGACCTGCGCACCGGCGGCCCACAATTGGCCGAGCGCCAGCAAAAAGGTGTCCCGATCATCGGTGTTCTGAATCGGATGCCGCATGAGCCGAACCGCGCGGTGCCCGCTCGACCACTTCGGGTGCCGCATCGCCGAGCCCGTCAGGCTGCCGCCGGGGCCCACTTCGACAAGGATCCGGTTCGGATCGGTCAGTACCACATCGAGTTCGTCGGCGAACCTGATCGTGGAACTGATTTGGCGCGCCCAGCTGGCCGGATCGGTGACCTGTTCATCGGACATCCAGGTTCCGGTGAGGTTACTGAGCAAGGGTGTGTGCGGAAGGCGAAGCTTGACACCGGACAGGAAATCCTGGAACTCCGGCAGCATGGGATCCATCGAGCTGGAATGAAACGCGTGGGTCGCGCGGACCCGTCGAGCGGTTATGCCACGCTCGCGAAGCCGTTGGGTGAACGCGCGAATCTGGTCGTTCGGCCCGGCGACGACGCAGTTGCCGGGATCGTTCACCGCGGACAGGTCCACTCCCTTGGGGGCGAACTCCGAGAGGTACTCCGCGATGTCGTCGGGACCCAGCGCCACCGCGATCATGGCGCCCGGCGGCGATTCATGCATCAGGCGGGCACGCAATGACACCGTTTTGATCGCTGTCGCGAGGTCGAATATCCCGGCCAGGGTGGCGGCGACGTATTCGCCGGTGCTGTATCCGATATACGCCCCGGCGCGCACACCATAGGTGTCGATCAACCTCGCCAGCGCATATTCCACCGTGAACAGCGCGGGTTGCGAACGGTCAATGCGCTCCAAATCCGTTGCGGCGGAGCCGAATATCTCCCCATGCAGATCTAGGTTTATTTCGGGGCCCATCTCGTCGCGGAATCCTGCGGCGCAGGTATCGAAGTGTTCGGCGAAGACGGGCTCGGTGTCGTAGAGGCCGCGGGCCATTCCGACGTGCTGAGCGCCTTGCCCCGGGAACATGAAAACGACGCGGTCCGCGGCCGATTCGGCGCGCTCGTTATTACTCCGCTCGTTACTACTAAGGGACTCCCCAACGAAAACATTGTCGTGCTCGGACGCCCGCAACACCGTGGCCGCCTGCTCGCGGTCGTGAACCACTGCCGCCATGGTGATGTTGTGCTTGCGACGCCCGGTGAGGGTAAAAGCGGCGTCGGCCAGGTCCGGGCCGTCCGGGCTGGCTAGCGCGGTGGCCAGGGCGGCCCGCGACTCCGCGAGCGCCGCCGAGGTTCGCGCCGACAGCAGCAGTACCTGGGGACGGGCCGGCTCGGTGCGCGCCGGAACTGCTGGTGCCTCCTCCAAGACGACGTGCGCATTGGTACCGCCCACCCCGAATGAGCTGACTCCGGCCCTGCGCACTCCATCCCATTCCCATGGGCCGTACGCGCTTTGCACGGTGAACGGGGTCTCGGTGAGACGCAGCTCCGGGTTCGGACTGGTGAAGTGTAGCGTCGCGGGAATCGCCTTGTTCTTCAGGCACAGAATCGTTTTGATCAGACCTACCACGCCTGCCGCCACCTCCAGGTGGCCGATGTTCGACTTGACTGACCCTAGAACACAAGGAGCCGCACGGGTCGTCTGAGACACGCCGAACGCGTTCCGCAACCCCTGGACTTCGATGGGATCACCGAGCGGTGTGCCGGTTCCGTGAGTCTCGACATAACTCACGGTCGAGGCATCGATGCCCGACACGGCATGGGCTTCCGCGATGACGTCGGCCTGCGCGGTCGGATTGGGCGCCGCGTAGCCCATTTTCATGGATCCGTCGTTGTTGATCGCCGATCCGCGGATGACGGCGTGAATCCGGTCCCCGGCGTCGATGGCGGCCTGCAACGGTTTGAGCGCAACTATCGCGACACCGCTGCCGAAGACCGTGCCGTCGGCTCGCACATCGAAGGGCCTACAGTGGCCGACCGCCGACACCATCGATCCCGGCGAGGTCCAGTAACCCACGTGGTGGGGGATGCTGAGCGACACCCCTCCGGCAAGCGCCATATCGCATTCACCGCTGAGCAGGCTCTGGCAGGCCAGATGGACCGCGACCAGCGACGACGAACACGCGGTTTGAACCGTGATGCTCGGGCCGCGAAGATCGAATTGATGAGATACGCGCGTTGCCAGAAAATCCTTGTCGTTCTGCAGGAACAGGTTGAACTGCTCGAAGTTGAGTCCCTGCGCCATGGCGGCGTTCTGGCCATGATGAGACAACAGGTTGTGCAGGAGATAGCCGCTGGGGGAGCTGGTTCCGTACACGCCGATTGAGCCGTCGAACTGCGCGGGGTCACAGCCGGCGTCCTCGAACGCATGCCCTGCGCACTGCAAGAACAACCGGTGTTGTGGATCCAGCATCCGGGCGAACTGCGGCGGGAATCCGAAGAATTCGGCGTCGAACTCGTCGACCCCGTCAACCATCGGCGCGCGCCGCACATACGCGGGATTGGCCAGCACGTCATCGCTGATTCCGGCAGCCCTGAGCTCTTGCTCTGAAAGTGTGACGATCGACTCTTCGCCGCGCCGAAGGTTGTCCCAGAACGCCGCCACATTGTTGGCGCCCGGGAATCTGCCGGCCATGCCGACCACCGCGATTGCGTTGGCCGGCAACAATCCTAAGTTCGTGCTCATACCNGCTGTCCCTGNTTCCGCCGCATCGCGGCTTGTTGGCGCGCCGCCGCGCGCTGCTGTGCCCGGTCGCGAANCGCATCATCCTGCTCGAGTGCCNNGGAGTGCCCAGTGAGGCCAAGCTGGCGGACCAGGTCGGCGGTGAGGTCTTGTAGCGACGCGCCCTGTAACAGNAGCGTTACCGGCGGCTCGACTCCGAAATCCGCGCGGGCGGTGTTGCGAATACGCACCGCCATAAGGGAATCCATCCCCAACTCGGTCAGTGGCACGCTGGGATCCACAGCCGATCGATCCGCGTAGCCCATGACCGCCGCGATGCGCGCGCGCAGNCGGTCTGTCATCAGGCGCTGCGCTTCGTCGGGATCGAGGCCGGTCAGCGNGTCNGGGCCGGCCCAGTCACCGCCGTCACCCGTGGCNTCCAGTTCCTCGACCACGCTGGTGAAATAGCCGAGGTTGCGGATCTCGGGGAAGGTGATCAGCGCCCGGTCNGGACGCAGCCGTGTCACGCCGGTGTGGGACCGGTCGGTGGCCAGCAACGATTCCAGAGCCGCGACGCCCTCAGCCGGACTAATGGGGTCGAGCGGGCTGCCGACCAGCGACTGGGCAATGCCCACCTCGGACCACGGCCCCCAGTTGATCACGGCTGCCGCAAGCCCGGCTGCCCGGCGCCATGCAACCAGCGCATCCAGCCACGCGCTCGCGCACGCGTATGCGGCCTGACCGGCCGAACCCAGCAGTGAAGCAGTGGTGGAGAATCCCAGCCACCAGTCGAGCTCGAGGGTGGAGGTCGCCTGGTGCATCCGCAGCGCCCCCGCGGCCTTGGGGGCCCAGACTCGCTCCAAACTCTCCCTGGTCATCGAGAACACCAGGCTGTCGTCGAGCACCGCCGCGGCGTGCACGACGCCCCGCAGATTTGACTCGCCGGCGGCTGCCACCAGCTTTTCCGCCACGCCTTCAGCCGCCACATCGCCCGAGACCACGACGATCTCGGCCTTGCTTTCCAGTTCGGCCAAGACCGCGCGCTGCTCGTCTGAGGGTTCGCTGCGGCCGTTGAGGACGACCCGGCCCGCGCCGCTGTCCACCAGCCATCGCGCGACGACCAAGCCGAGCCCGCCGAGGCCGCCGGTGACGATGTACGACGCTCCCGAGCGGACGACTTCGTCGCGCATAGGCTCGCCGAGGGTCGCCCGGGAAAGCCGCTCGACGTAACGCTGCTCGCCGCGCCAGGCGATCACGTCGTCTATCGAGCCCGAAACCGTTGACCCGAGTTCGGCATTCAGGGCCGCCGCCGGATCCCGGGTGACATCAAGGTCTACCAACGTGGTGCGCAGTTCGGGGTGCTCGTAGGCCAGCACTCGCACCAGACCTTTCAACGCGCCGATCCCTGGCTGGCCCGGCTCGTCGTGAACCGCGAGCCCACCCCGGGTGACCAGCCACAGCCGCGGTGATCGACCATGCCAGCCGCCGACGATCGCACGAACGACGGTCGATACCGCCCAGACCGATTCCCGCGCCTGGGCGATCCCGCCGTCGGTGACGCTCGGGTTGGCCCCGACGAATATGACCACACCGACGGGCGGACGCTCGGGATCGCCTGCCGTTTCGGCGAATGCGGCAAGCATGGCGGACTCATCGTTGAGGTCGGCAGTGATCAGCCGGCGTGCCGGTGAGCGCCAGCCCGCGATGAATGTCTCGGCCTGTTTGAAGGCCTCGGGCGCTTGCGCATCGGTGAGCACAAGCCAGCTGCCGGGGACCTCGGGTTGTGCGGCGCTAATGGGTTTGGCTACCCAGGTGTTGTCGAAGGCCTTTTGCGACAGTGGAAGTGGCACGCTGCGCCGCTCGACGCGCCGCACATAGATGTCGTTGATTTCGGCCGTGACGGTCCCGGCGTCGTCGGTCAAGACGATTCTGCCGAGCTTACCCACACCGTCTTCGCCAAGACTGCTCAGCTGGGCTCGGCAGCGCGCCCGTCGGCCGGGTTCGCCGTACACCCGCACCGTCTCGAATGACACTGGCAGATAACTGGCTTCGGCAGCTCCGGCGAGTTCCCCGACATCTATGTCCGGTACCGCAGCGGCCAAACTTTGCAAGGCCGCATCCAGCATGACCGGGTGGATTCGATACCCAGGATGCCGGGGCGCCCCATCAGGAAGGGCGATCTCGGTCTCCACGGAACCGCCGGGTAGCCGGTGGATCGCAGTTATCGCTGCGAACGCGGGACCGTGGTATTGACCGGTATGCCTCAGAACGGTGTACAAGTCGGCCGGCTTGATGGCCGTTTCGCCGTGCCCTGCAGGGGGTGTGTGCCTATCGGGGGAGGCGTCCAACATCCGCACTTCGGCCTTGGCAGTCGCGTGCCGGGACCAGTCGCGGCTCGATGAGCGAGAATAGATTTCGATCCGGGTCTTGTCGTCGGCACCACGAGTCAACTGTGTTGTCAGCTGCGTGTGGTCGTTGAGGGTGAGCATTTGCTCGACTTCGAGTTGGTTGATCGACAGGGCCTCGACCGGCATGCCGAACGCTTCGCTTGCTGCGGCCAAGGCGATTTCGGCGAAGCCTGCGGCCGGCATCACGGCTTGGCCGAACACCTTGTGGTCGGCCAGCCATGGGCACACCTCGGTGCCGACATCGGCCTGCCACACGTGGTCCCGGCTGGACGGTAGTTCGACGTGCACACCGAGCAGTGGGTGGGTGACCAGATCCGACCTGTCGTAGCCGGCCGACTGATCCGCGACCCAGAATTGGGTGTGCTGCCAGGGTGTTACCGGGATGTCGGCGAGTCGACCGTTGGTGGTGCCCGGCGGGGTCTGCCCTACAGCGGCGAGCTGCGAATGGAAGGTGATGGTGTCGTCGGTATCGCGTTGCAGGGTGCCGATGGTGTGCGTGTTGGTTTCGCCGAGGGTCTCGGTGATGGCGTGGGTGAGCAGCGGGTGAGGGCTGATTTCGATGAAGGTGTGGTTCTCGGCACCAGCGATGGTGATGGCTTGATGGAAGCGCACCGGGCTGCGCAGGTTGGCGGCCCAGTAGTCAGCGTCCAACAGTGGTGCGGGACCATCGCAAGTCGTGGTGATCATCGGGATGCTCGGCGGTTTGGGCGCCAAATCGGATAGCGCCGAACGCAATTGAGGTAGCACCGGGTCGATGATCGGGTGGTGGGAGGCCACGTCGACCTCGATGCGCCGGGCCAGCAGGTTTTGGGCGGCCACCGCCGCGATGACCGCGTCCACCTGCTCGGGTGGGCCTGCGATCACCGATTGGCGCGGTGAGGCGTGCACGGCCAGCGTCACCTGCGGGTAGTCGGCGATCAGCGCCTCGGCGGCCGGGGCGTCGAGTTCGAGCAGCGCCATCGCGCCTTGGCCGGACAACTGCGCCATCAGCTTGGAGCGGGTGGCGATCACCCGCAACCCCTCCGCAGGGGTCAGCGCCCCGGACACCACCGCGGCCGATACTTCGCCCATCGAGTGCCCGATCACCGCGTCGGGTGAGACGCCGTAGTGGCGCCACAGCGCGGTCAGGGCGAGCTGGATGGCCACCAGCACCGGCTGAATGTTGTCGATGCCGATCACGGCGCGGCCTTCGGCCAGGGTTTGGTGCAGCGAAAAACCGGTCTGGGCGACGAATTCGGGCTCCAGTTCGGCGATGGCGGCCGCGAAGGCGGGTTCATCGGCCAACAGTCGGCGGCCCATGCCCGCCCATTGCGCGCCCTGGCCGGAGTAGACAAACACCGTGCCGGTTCCACGGGTGGCCTCGGTGGCGCCCACCACACCCGGCGCCGGGGTGCCCGTGGCCAAGGCACGCAACCCCGCTACCGCAGCGGTGTGGTCGCGGGCGACGACGGTACCAAACCAACTGTGGCGGGCCCGATGATGATTCAAGGTGTGCACCACATCGGCCAGCGGAACCGCAGCACCCGGGCCGGCCGTCCACTCGGCCAGCATCGCGGCCATCGAAGCCACCCGCTGCGGCGTCTTACCCGACACCAGCAACGTCGAAATCGCCTGCTCAGCATCCTGCTGTGGCGCCGGCACCGGATCGGGCGCCTGCTCGATCACCACGTGCGCATTGGTCCCACTCAGGCCGAACGACGACACCGCGGCACGACGAGTGCCGCCGGTGGGCCACGCGGTGCCCTCGGTCGGCACGAACAGCCGCGTCGATGACGCGTCGATAGCCGGGTTCCATCGGGTGAAGTGCAAATTGGGGGGAATGTATCCCCGATTCACCGCCAGGATTGCCTTGACAAATCCGGTGACCCCGGCGGCCGCCTCCAGGTGCCCGATGTTGGTCTTCACCGACCCCAGCGCGCAGCTGCCTTCGCCGCGGCCGTAGGTGGCCGCGAGCGCTTCGAACTCGATCGGGTCACCCAAGATGGTTCCGGTGCCGTGGGTTTCGACATAATTGACGCTGTCCGCCGTCGCATCAGCCTGCCGTAGCGCGGTGGTGATCACGTCGCGCTGCGCCGCCGCGTTCGGGGCGGTCATACCGTTGGATCGGCCGTCCTGGTTGATCGCCGAACCGCGGACCACCGCCAGCACGCGATCGCCATCGCCGACGGCATCGGCCAACCGCTTGAGCACCACGACTCCGCAGCCCTCACTGCGCACGAAGCCATCGGCCAGGGCGTCAAAGGTTTTGCATCGGCCCGTCGGTGAGAGGGCGGACCACTTGGATAATGCAATGCTGGTAAACGGTGACAAGGACAGGTGCACCCCGCCCGCGAGTGCCACGTCGCTTTCCCGCAGTCGCAGGCTTTGACAGGCCAGATGGATCGCCACCAACGACGACGAACACGCGGTGTCCACGGCCACCGCCGGGCCGCGAAGTCCCAACAGATAAGAGATCCGCCCCACCGCGGCGCTGTGCGGGTTTCCGGTGCTCATGTACGCGTCGATCTCGGCGTGACGCTCGAGGTTGAGGATCGTGTAGTCCCACGCCGACACCCCCATCATCGCGGCGGTTCGGGTGCCGCTCAACGAATCCGGCGGCAGGCCGGCATGTTCGAGTGCTTCCCAGGCAACCTCGAGCAAGATCCGCTGCTGGGGGTCCATCGCCACCGCTTCTCGGGGGGTGATACCGAAGAAGTCGGCGTCGAAGCCGGCAACGTCGTCGACAAACCCGCCCCATTTCGTCGTCATCCGCCCCGGTGCCTGCGGATCGGGGTCGTAGAACGCGTCCGCGTCCCACCGATCGGCCGGCACCTCGGAGACGGCGTCCCGGCCGTCGACTAATAGCTGCCAAAAGCTTTCCGGCCCAGACACATTGCCCGGCAACCGGCAACCGATTCCGACCACTGCCACCGGTTCGGCGACCTCGGTCGGGAACGCCGTCCCCGCACGGACAAGTTCACGTGCGAGTACTTCGCGCGCCTTCGGTGACATCTGCGCCGCGCGTTCGGCAAGACTTGTCATTACTCACTGCTCCCCGTTGCGGTTTCCAGCTCGGTCGCCGCCACCAGGTCGGACAGCAATTCCATTTCCTCGTCCGACAACGCAGTCTCGGCGTCGGGTGTCTGCTCGGCTTCGACCAGCGGCGCATAGCCCAGACGTTCACACAGCGCGCCGGCGAGATCGGTGATTGTCGGGTATGCCCAGACCAGAGCGGCCGGCAATGTTGTGCCCAGGCTTGCCTCGAGTCTGTTTCGCAATTCGAGGGCCATCAGCGAGTCGAGACCAAGCGACTCCATAGGCCGATCGGGGTCAATCGGCTCGGTAGAGCGCAGCACCGCCCGGATCTCGTCGGCGATTGCGGCTGCGAGGCGGCCTGGGCGCTCGCCGGCGTCGCTGGCATCCAATTCCGCACGGATCGCGCCGCCGCCGCGTCGCTCTGGTCGCGTCGAGTCTTGCAACTTCGCAAACAACGACGAGCCCGCTAGGGCGGGGAAGGATTGGAACCACTGCCGGGCGTCAAGGCTGAACACACCGGTACGCGCCCGGTCGGCCGACAGCACCAACTGCAGTGCGGCCAGCCCCTGCTCGACCGTGATCATCGAGACGCCGAGATCCGCGAAGAACTGGGCCCGGCCCACCTCGGCCCATGGACCCCAGTTGATTCCGACGGCCGCAAGTCCAAGGGAGCGCCGATAGGCGACAAGGCCATCGACCCACGCGTTCGCGGCGGCGTAGGCTCCCTGGCCGGGCGCGCCCAGCAGGGAGGCCGCCGACGAGAAGGTCAACCACCAGTCGACGTCCAAGTGGGCGGTGGCCTGATGGAGCCGCCAGCTGCCGGTGACTTTCGGAGTGAACACCCGCCGCGCAGCCGAATCCGACATGTTCAACACAATCTCGTCATCCAGAACCATTGCGCTGTGCAGGACTCCGGCCAGCCGGAGACCGGTGTCCTCGACTGCCTGCACAAGCCGGCCGGCCGTGCCGGGTTCGGCAATGTCGCCGGTGACCACCTCGACCCGGTTGCCCGCGGCGTTCATTTCCGCGATTGCGGTCACTACGTCGTCGCTGGGAGCCGAACGCCCGTTCAGCACAACCAATCCCGCGCCTTGATCCACCAGCCACCGTGCGACGACGAAACCCAGACCACCCATGCCACCCACGATGAGGTATCCGCAGTCCCGGCTTACCAGCGGTTGCGGTGGCGGCGACGCCACCACTTCTATGCTGCCGCCGACGGGTATGGAGACGACGATCTTGCCGGTGTGCCTACCCGAGGCCATCAGCGCAAAAGCATCGGCGGCGTCGTGCAGGCTGCACTCGGTGACGGGGAGTACCTGCAGTCTGCCGTCCGATACGTGCTTCAGGATGTGCCCGAGCATTTCGCGGTACCGTGCCGGTTGCAGTTTCAGATTCAAGTCGAGGTCCACGACGGCGAAGGACGCACTTTTCGCCAGTGCGGCCAATCCCAAGTTGGCATCGGCGTGGACGTCTTTCTTGCCGAGTTCGATGAATCGACCACCTGGAGCAAGTATCTTTACCCCGCGTTGAATCGCTTCGCCCGGAAGCGAATTGAGAATGACATCCACACCGTAGCCGTGTGTGACGTCGAGTATCTCGTCGGCGAATTCCACGGTTCTCGAGTTGCCGACGTACTCCACACCAAGCCCGGACAGCATTTCGCGCTTGGCATCCGAGCCGGCCGTCGTGTAGATGCGGGCGCCGATCATCTTGGCAATCGAAACCGCCGCCAGTCCGACACCGCCGGTGGCGGAATGGATGAGCACGCGTTCGCCGGGCGACAGTCGCCCGACCTCGCACAGCGAGTGCCAGGCGGTCAGATACGCGATGCCGAATGCGGCCGCTTCGTGATCCGGCAGCGTGTCGGGGATCGGGACCACGAGGTCGGCAAGAGTCGTCAGATGCGAGCCGAATGTGCCGGGGCCGAACGCGATGACGCGCTGCCCGATCTCGACCGAGTCGACGCCGGCGCCGACCGCCGTCACGAAACCGACACACTCGCCACCGATCACGGGCGCAGCACCGTCAAGTCCGGGATACACGCCCATCGCTTTGAGCACGTCGCTGAAGTTGAGACCCGCGGCGGCGACACGGACCTCCACCTGACCGGCAGCGGGCGGAATCCGCTTCACCGCATGCACTCTGAGCGCATCTAGTCGTCCGGGCTGATCGATCTGCAGCCGCACGGCGCCCCCGCCGTCCAGGTTCACCACGGTGCGGCGAGATTCGACGACGAGATCACCAGTCGTCGTGATGGGCGCGGGCACCAGCCTGTTCACGTACCGATGCCCGTCGCGGAAAGCGAGCTCCTCGGCGTCACAACCGGCCGACAACTCCGCTGTGAGGGCGGCAAGTGCAGCGGCGCCGTCGGCCTCGACGTCAACGATGGTGGTCTTCAGTTCCGGATGCTCGAATGTCAGCACCCGCGTGATTCCACGAAGCTGTGTCTGTGCCAACGTGACTCGGTCTTCAGGATCGAGCTGTTGTGCGCCGCGGGTGACGATCCACAGCCGCGGGCTGTTCCGGGCACCCATTCGCGTCACCGTTCTTGCGATGTCGGCGATCAGCAGTGTCCGCGCCTGCGCCAGGTCTAGTTGAGCCTCCTCCGGCAGCGCCTCATCGATGGCTCGTGGCGGGCAGACCACGACGATGTTGTCCCACCCGATGCGGGTGATGGCCGCGCGCAGGTTCGCTGCGTCGGTCGGGGACACCAGCTCGACCTCGGCGATGCCGTCGCTCAGTGACGACTGCAGCGCGGGCAGCAGCGGGTCGCCGGCGGCGAAGTCACCAATCAACAACGAGGCACCGGGAGCACCGGCCGGTTTGTCCAGCGGTGCGGGCTCCCACTCGACGGTGAACAGGCGGCTGGTGGCTTCTGTTGCGCCGCCGCCCGACCCAAGAACCGCCATCTCCACTTCATCGATGACGAGTAGCGGTTGGCCCTTCGAATCAGTCAGTGTGACGTGGCCGACGAGTCTATCCGGACTAGCGGTGGCGGCGAGTGAGCCAATCGAGCAGACACCGTCGACTACGTTGCCATACACGTGGATGCCCGCGAAACGTACCGGTACCACTAGGGTCTGGCGGGCGGTCTGGCCTCCGGCCAGCTCGGTCGCCACCCGGGTGGCACCGAGTGCCTGCACTGCGATATCCATCATGACCGGATGCAACACAAAGTTGCGGGAGCCCGACCTCGCCGAGGAGGGTAGCCGCACTTCTGCGCGGGCAGCACCAGACTGCGCGACGGAGAGCCCCACGATTCCACGAAACGCCGGGCCGTGTTGTTGCCCGGCGCCGCGCAGCCGCTGATAAAGGTCGTCGGGGTCAAGTTCGGCCGCGAGATCGCTGAAGTCGTCAACCACCGGTCGCGGTACCTGATCAGACGCTGTCTCGCGCGCAATCGTGGCGGTGGCATGCTTGATCCACCCCGAAGCGGCGCTGTGGGTGCGCATTTCGATCTGACACGTCTGCTCATCGCCAGTAAGCGTCGTGACAAGAACGGTACCGTCAGTCACCTGCAGCAACTGATGAAGACTGAGCTCGCGGATCATCCAGGGACGGTTTTCTAAGCCTTGTGAGCCTTCCAACCGCCCGAATGCGTCCGTCACCGCGGCCAGCGCCACCTCAGCGTAGGCCGATCCCGGCAGCACGCAGAGATCGTCGATGACATGATCCCCGAGCCACAGCAGATCCACGCCGAGCTCGCATTCCCATATCCGGGTGCCGGTGGTGGGGTCGGTGACACCGATGCCAAGCAGCGGGTGGGTGCCTGCCGTATGGCGCGCGCCCGTTGTGGTGGAGATCCAGTGCCGGGTGTGCTGCCAGGGCGTGGTGGGCAGCACGGGGTGTGGTTCTGGGGGGTGGGGGGTTTGGGGTGGGTGGCTGGTGTGGGCGGTGTTGAGGTTGGTGTGGAAGGTCAGGGTGTCGTGAGAGTCGCGTTGCAGCGTGCCGATGCTCAAGTAACTGGAACTGGCCTCGTCTTGCGCGCTCTGCCGGCGCGCGGCCAGGGTGTCGCTGATGGCGTGGGTCAACAACGGGTGCGCGCTGATCTCGATGAACGTGTGGTGATCCGCCCCGGCGGCGGCGACGGCCTGTTGGAAGCGCACCGGGTTGCGCATGTTGGTGGCCCAGTGCTCGGCGTCGAATGCCCGGCGGTTTTCCAGGCTTTCATGGGTGTTTTCATAGGTGGTCGAGATGATCGGAATGGCCGGTGGCCGCGGCGTGAGATCGGCTAGTTCTGACCGCATCAGGGGCTGCAGGGCGTCCATGGCTGGATTGTGCGGCGCCACTTCGATATTGACTCGACTGGCGAACTGGTTCTGTGCGCGCACCTGGTCGATGAGATCTTCGATCATCAGGGGTGGTCCGGCGATGACGGTTTGGCGTGGTGAGGCATATATCGCCAATGTGACCTGCGGATGGTCGGCGATCAGCGCCTCGGTGGCGGTGGCGTCGAGTTCGAGCAATGCCATAGCGCCTTGTCCCGACAACGGCGCCATCAGCCGCGAACGGGTCGCGGTCACCCGCAACCCCTGGGCGGGCGTCAGCGCACCGGCCACCACCGCGGCGGCCACTTCTCCCATGGAATGGCCTATCACGAGATCGGGGGTCACCCCGTAGGAGCGCCATAGCGCGGTCAGCGCCAGCTGCATCCCGATCAGACCCAATTGGATGTGCTCGATGCCTTCCAGCGGCTTTCCGGTGGCGATCACGTCTTGCAGCGAAAATCCTGCCTCGGCCACGAATACCGGTTCCAGTTCGGCGATTGCCGTGGCGAATGCGGGCTCGTCGGCGAGCAGCTGGCGGCCCATACCGGCCCACTCCGACCCCCGACCCGAGTAGACGAATACCGTGCCCGGCCCGACCGAGCCCTGATGGCAGCCCACCACGCCCGGGGCGGGCTCACCGGTGGCCAGCGCACGCAACCCCACCACAGCCTGGCCTCGATCAACGGCGGCCACCGTGGCGAACTTGGCCTGCCGGCCCCGGTGATGATTGACGGTGTGGGCCACATCTGCCAGCGCCACCTCTGCGCCGGGGCCTTCCATCCAATCGGCCAGCACCGACGCTGTCGCCGCCACCCGTTGCGCCGTCTTACCCGACACCACCAGCGTCGACACCGCCGGATCAGAGCCCCGCTGCGGGGCCGGCACTGGATCCGGTGCCTGCTCAATCAGCACGTGCGCATTCGTCCCACTCACACCGAACGACGACACCCCCGCCCGGCGCGGTTGCTCGGTTGCCGGCCATTCCATGTCCTCGGTGGCGATGGCCAGCCGGGACGCGCCCGCACTGGCATGAGGAGTGAGCTCCCGGAAGTTCAGGTTCCGCGGAATGCGGCCGTGCCCGACGGCCAGCACGGTCTTCATGAATCCGGCGATCCCGGCCGCGGCTTCCAGGTGACCGAGATTGGTCTTCACCGCTCCGAGCACCAGCGGCGCACGACCCTCCCGATCGGCGAAAACCTTGCTCAGTGCGTCGAGTTCGATGGGGTCGCCGAGCGGTGTGCCAGTTCCGTGTGCCTCGATGTAGTCGATGTCGGCCGGCGTCAACTTGGCCGACGTCAGCGTCTGGCGAAGCAGCGCCTGCTGCGCTGGGCCGTTGGGAACGGTCACCCCGCTGCTTGCGCCGTCCTGGTTGACCGCCGAACCGCGCACCACGGCGAGGATGCGATTGCCGTCCCGTTGCGCGTCGGACAACCGTTTGAGCACCACGACCCCGCAGCCCTCGCTGCGCACATACCCGTCGGCGTTGGCGTCGAAGGTCTTGCACTGACCCTCCGGCGACAGCATTCCCCACCGTGAGCACGCGATGCTCGCTCCTGGGCTGAGCAACAGATTGGTGCCACCGACCAGCGCTGTATCGCTTTCCCGCAAGCGCAGGCTCTGACAGGCCAAGTGCACCGCCACCAACGACGATGAACAGGCCGTGTCGAGGACCACAGCGGGACCGCGAGCCCCGAGCAGGTACGCCAGCCGCCCGGCGGCGAAGTTGGCCGAGTTTCCGCTGAGTAGGTAGGCGTCGAGATCTTCGGGCCGCATAACGCCCGACAGCGTGAGCATGTAGTCGTAGGCGGTGATCCCGACGAAGACCGAAGTTTGGGTGCCGCGGATGGTGTGCGGTGGGACGCCCGCGTCCTCTAGCGCTTCCCAGGCGACCTCGAGGAACAACCGCTGTTGCGGATCCATCGCCTCGGCCTCGCGGGGCGGGATCGAGAAGAACTCCGTATCGAACTCATCGGGCTGCCAGTCGGTGAGAAAACCGCCCTCCCGATTGCAGATCGTTCCCGGCACGGTGTGATCTTCGGTGTATAAATCGTCGGCATCCCAGCGTTCGGAAGGGACCCCGACGATGCCGCTGCGCCCGGCTTGCAGCAACTCCCAGTACTGATCCGGGTTGTTCACCCCACCCGGGAACCGGCAACCCATCCCGACGACCGCGATCGGTTCGGTGTTTGCTTTCTCGGCAATCTCCAACCGTGCGCTGAGATCATCAATCTTGTGCAACGCCTCGGCGATAATCGCCCGGCGATCTGGTGTCGCGGCGGTCATCGCGATTAGCTTAGCCTCTCTGAAAGTTGTTGCAGCAAATCATCCTCGGTGAGTTCGCCGTAGCTGTCGCCGACCGGCTCGTTGTCTGCTTCGACGAGCTCGGGCAAGACAGTGGCCAGATAGTCGGTGAGGCTGTACACGGTCGGGTAGTCGAAAACCACAGATGCAGGGAGGAACTCACCGAGGCTGTCCGACAACGCCCGCTGCAGCGCTACGCTCATCAGCGAGTCCATTCCGAGCTGGAAGAAGCCGGTCGAGGGATCCAACGACTCGGTGGGCGGCAGTCCCATCGCCCTGGCGGTCAGCATGCCGACCTGATTGTGCAGCATGTCGTGCCGGCGCTCCGGCTGACACTTGCGCAGGGCGGTGCGGAACTCGCTTTGCGGCTTTGTCTCCTGGGTCGCCTCGCTCGGCGCCGGTAGCAGGTCGTCGACGATGCGAAGTGCTGCACGGGTCCGGTAGGCGGTTGCCAGTAGCGGCCAATCCGCTGCGACCACGACGGAATGCATTCCGGCGGCGGGGCTCATCACCAGCGGCAGCGCGCCGATGGCGACCTCGTCTTCCATGGGTAGTAGTCCGGATCCCACACTGACCTGACTCGCATCATGTTCGGCATTGGCCAGGGATTTCCACAATCCCCAGTTCACGGTGGTGGCCGCCAGACCCATGACGCGGCGTGCGTAGGCCAGCGCGTCCAGGAAGCCGCTGGTCGCGGTGTAGTGGGCCAGCCAGCGTGAACCGGTCAGGCCTGAGATGGAGGAGAACAAGACGAAGTGGCGCACCGGCGGCTGCAGCGACAGCCGGTGCAACAACGCAGCGGCGTCGAGCTTGGGCGCGAACATGGCCTTCACGTCGTCGTTGGTCATCTGGTCGAGCAAGACCGGCTGCCCCGCGAACGCCGCCAGGTAAATGCCTTCCAGTGGCGGTAACTCGGTGCCGAACCGGTCGAAGAGCGCGCTCATAGCGGCTTCGTCGGTGGCATCGGCGGCGACCGCGATGAGGTTGACGCCGTCTGCGGCAAGGCTTTGGGCCAGCTCATTGAGCCGCTCNCCGGGATTGCGCGACACCGCGACGATCGTTTTGGCCCCCATCCGGGCGAGCTGGCGGATCAGATGCGGCCCGATGTTGCCGGTAGCCCCGACNACAAGCTGACTGCTATCGGCGTCGAGCTCCACCGGCGAATCTGGCGNTTCTAAAGGCGTGGCTCGCCGTTGCAGCCGAGGCGCATGGCGCANACCCTGCCGGTAGACGACCTGGTCTTCGCCGTCGGTGGCGGCGGCTTCGCTCTGCACATGGGTCGCTGCCAGCTCGGCGGGTACTGAGCCGTCCAGATCGATGATTCCGCCCCAGATTTCGGGATGTTCGAGGGCCAGCGTGCGCCCCAGGCCCCACAGCACCGCATGGCCGGGGTTGGCGCGGTCGCCTTCGGAGACGGGCTGGGCATTGCGGGTCACCAGGAACAACTTCGCCGGCAACGTGCTCGCGCTCATCGCTGCGGCAAGCCTGCGCACCTGGTGGAACAGTTGATAGGCCACCCCGACATCGAGGGGTTGGTCGGACACCGGCGGCGCGTAGAGCACGTGGTCGACCCCGCTGAGCGCCTCGAGCAGCGCGCCCGGATCGCCGTCTTCAGCCAGTGCCGAGGATTCAAGAATGTCGACTCGAGATTGCGGGCCCACGACACGGGCCAGTTCGGCGGCCAGATCGGCTTCTAACTCTGCAAAGCCCACCACGAGCCACCGGTCGCTGTCTGAGGTTTCGGCGGCCGGCTCAGTGTTTCTCCCAGCATTTTCTAAAGGCCGCACCGGCCAAGCCATCCGGTAGCACCAGGAGTCCAGTGTTCCGTCCGAATACTCGGCCTGCGCGGACACATCAGGCGCAAACCCGGTGCGGTGCTGGATTCCTGGTGCGCTGCGTGCGATGGCTGCGGTGTTGACCCAGTGGCGGGTGTGGTGCCAGGGGGTAGTGGGGACGTTTGGGTGTGGTTCGGGCGGGTGCGGGGTGTGTGGTGCGTGGGTGGTGTGGGTGGTGTTGAGGCTGGTGCGGAAAGCGATGGTGTCGTCGGCGTCGCGCTGCAGGGTACCGATGCTTATGTACTTGCTTCCGTGCTGGGCGCTGTGCAGCGTGTCGCTGACGGCTTGAGTGAGCAGGGGGTGGGCGCTGATCTCTANGAAGGTGTGGTGATCGGCNCCCGCANCGGTGATGGCCTGCTGGAAGCGCACCGGATTGCGCATGTTGGTGGCCCAGTGCTCGGCGTCGAATGCCGGGCGGGTCTCCAGGTCTTCATANGTGGTGGAGATGATCGGAATGGTCGGTGGCCGCGGAGTCAGATCGGCCAGCTCCGAACGCATCTGGGGTTGCAGTGTGTCCATGGCGGGGTTGTGCGGTGCCACTTCGATGTTGACCCGGGCGGCGAAGCGGTCTGTGGAACGCACCTCGGCGATCAAAGCGTCGATCTGCTCGCACGGTCCGGCGATCACAGTTTGGCGCGGCGAGTTGTAGATCGCCAAAGTCACCTGCGGGTAGTCGGCGATCAACGCGTCGGTGGCGGCGACATCGAGCCCGAGCAGCGCCATTCCGCCCTGTCCGGACAGCGGGGCCATCAGCCGCGACCGGGTCGCAGTCACCCGCAATCCCTCGGCGGGGGTGAGAGCTCCGGCGACCACCGCGGCGGCCACCTCGCCCATCGAGTGTCCGATGACCAGGTCGGGGTGCACCCCATAAGAGCGCCACAATCCGGTCAGCCCCAGCTGCATGCCGATCAATCCCAGCTGGATCTGTTCGATGCCGACCAATTCCTTGCCGCCGGCGATCACGTCGTGCAGCGAAAATCCCGCCTGTTCGACGAACACCGGTTCCAGTTCGGCGACCGCCTGGGCGAATGCGGGTTCGTCGGCCAGCAATTGGCGGCCCATCCCGGCCCACTGCGATCCGCGCCCGGAGTAGACGAACACCGTGCCCGGGCCACCTGAACCCTCGTGCGGGCCCACCACGCCGGGGGCGTGCCGGCCGGCGGCCAGTTCGCGCAACCCCGCCACCGCCTGGGCGCGTTCGCGGGCCACCACGGTGCCGAACTTGGGCTGCCGGGCACGGTGATGATTAACCGTGTGAGCCACATCGGCCAGGGCCACGTCGCTGCCGGGCCCCTCCATCCAATCGGCCAGCACCGCCGCCGTCGCCGCCACCCGCTGCGGTGTCTTGCCCGCCACCACCAACGTCGACACCCCGGGATCAGCGCCCCGCGTCGGTGCCGGAGCCACTTCTTGGCCCTGCTCGAGCACCACGTGCGCGTTCGTGCCACCGAATCCGAACGACGACACCCCGGCCCGGCGCGGATGCCCCGTGTCCGGCCAAGCGGTTTGTGTGTCGACGACTGTCATCCTCAAGTCGGCAAAGGGAATGAGCGGGTTGGGACTTTCGAATCGCTGGTTCGGCGGAATTTGGCCACGCTGCAGCGCCAGTACGGTCTTGATGAATCCCGCGATCCCAGCCGCAGCCTCCGTGTGACCCAGGTTGGTTTTGAGGGCGCCGATGAGCAGGGGAGAATCCTCGGCACGTCCGCGACCCAGCACCGTGCCAAGGGCGCGTGCTTCGATCGGATCGCCCAATCGTGTTCCGGTTCCATGTGTTTCGACGTAGTCGACCTCGCTCGGCTGCATCCCGGCGTTGGCGTAGGCCGCGCGCAGCACCGCCATTTGGGCCGCCGGGTTGGGAGCCATCAACCCGTTGGAGCGGCCGTCTTGGTTGACCGCCGAACCGCAGATCACTGCCAGTACCCGATCCCCGTCGCGCTGCGCGTCGGTCAACCGCTTGAGCACCACCACTCCGGCGCCCTCACCGCGCACAAACCCGTCGGCCGCCGCATCGAATGCGCGGCAGTTACCTGTCGGTGACAGCACGCCGAATTGGTCGAAACCGCGGAAAATCGCCGGGGTCAACAACAAGTTCACTCCAGCTGCGATTGCCAGCTGGGAGTCGTCCGTTCGAAGACTCTGGCAGGCCAGGTGTATGGCCACCAGCGACGACGAACATGCGGTGTCGACTGTCAGGGAGGGACCACGCAGGTCAAGAAAATACGAGAGGCGATTCGCGATGATGCTCGCCGCGCCCCCGGTGTTGTTCCATCCGTCGACTTGGCAGAGATCGGTGGAAGCAATAGCTCCGTATTCACTCGAACAAGAGCCGGCGAACACTCCCGTCTGCGATCGGCGCAGCGACGTGGGGGGAATTCCGGCGTGCTCCAGCGCTTCCCAGGCCACTTCCAGCAGCAGGCGTTGCTGGGGGTCCATCTTGGCTGCTTCGCTGGGGGAGATCTCGAAGAATTCCGCATCGAAGGCGTCGATGTCGGGCAGGAATGAGCCCCAGCGCGTCGTGCGTGCGAGCGCTGCTTGTACTTCGGGTGAGCCGTCGTCGAAGAGTTCCCAACGCTCGGGGGGAACCTCGCCGATCGAGGTGTGGCGGTCACAAATGAACTGCCACAACGCATCTGGTCCAGATATCTCCCCGGGAAAGCGACACCCCATTCCGATGACGGCGATCGGCTCGTCGAATGAGCTCCGGGCCGGGCGCTTGAGCGCCGCGTCGGACTCAGGGTCGGGTTCGGGCGCGGTGAGGTAAGCGGCCAGCGCATTGATTGTCGGGTGCTCCCAGAATTCGATGGGGGAGACGGTCTTGCCCAACAGCTCGGACAGTTCACCGGACAGTACGACCGAGTCGCGGGATCCGACGCCGAGGTCGGACAGCGACAGATTGGGGTCGACCTCGTCCGGTGTACAGCCGATGTTGGTCACCAGATAGTCGACCAGCCAGTGACGTAAGTCGGCTTCGTTGTTGATGCTCGATGTCATGCAGATCCGTCCAACCGGTTGAATCCCTCACTTCGGTAACGTTCGACGCAGGCTGAACGCCGGATCTTGCCGCTCGTTGTGATCGGGATCGAACCNGGTGACACCAAAACAAGATCGGCGACCCGCAGACTGTGCGACTTCGATATCGCCGATGTCACTTCGCGCTTNACCGAGCGAAGTTTGAGCATNGCCTCTTCCGCGGAAGTTCCGCGGCCCTTCAGTTCGATGATCGCCACCAGTTGCTCGGTGATGTCGTCCGGCACGGATATCGCCGCGACTCGGCCTCCNGTGATTTCCTGAATCGTCGCCTCGATGTCGTCGGGATAGTGGTTGCGCCCATCCACGATGAGAAGGTCTTTGATGCGGCCCATGATGAACAGTTCGCCGTCGGACATCACGCCCAGGTCGCCGGTCCGCAGCCAGGGTCCCTCCGGTGTTCCCGGTGCGGGATCGACGAGCTTTGCGTTGAACGTGCGCGCCGTCTGCTCGGGCTTGCGCCAATACCCCAAGGCCACGTTGTCGCCCTGCACCCAGATCTCACCGACGGTTCCCGCAGGATTCTCTGTCATCGTCTCCGGGTTGACGATTCGCACGTCCGACGTGCGCGGCTCACCGTAGCTGATGAGTTCGGTTCCGACCGTTCCCTCGATTCCGCAGGGTCGTGCTTGACCGGCGGTCAAGTTCTCGTAGTCGAAACGCACCATCTTGGGCGCGAGGCTGGCTTCGGGAGTCGCCACGAACAGGGTCGCCTCCGCGAGCCCGTAAGAGGGTCGTAACGCTGTCGGGCTCAGCCCGAAACGAGCGAAACGCTCGGTGAAACGCTTTACCGTCGCGACATGGATTCGCTCACTGCCGCTGACGATTCCGACCACCTCGCTGAGGTCCAGCCCGGCCATATCTTCGTCGGATGTTCTCCGCACGGCCAGTTCGAAGGCGAAATTCGGTGCGGCAGAGAAGGACCGATTGCTTTTTGCGAGCAGTTGGATCCAGCAGGCCGGTCGACGGAGAAATGACATAGGGCTCAAGAGCACTGCGCTGCGTCCAGCTACCATCGGCGCGCATATGCCGAGAATCAGGCCCATATCGTGGTACAGGGGTAGCCACGACACCACGCTCGACGGAACCCTTGCCGGATCTCCGAAGTAGTCAGACATCGCCTGCGTCACGTTGGCGATCACGTTCTTGTGGGACACGACTACGCCGGCCGGAGTGCGCGTCGACCCCGACGTGTATTGAAGATAGGCTGCGCCGGAAGAGAATTGATGGGTCTCCGGCAGCTCGCGTGGCGAATCCAAGTCGAGCAGGTCGACCTCGATGACAAACGGCGCAGGCTGTCCGTGCTGCGCGCGGGCGTATTTGTTCACGTCGCCGATCGCAGCGGACGTCGTGAGAATGGCGACCGGCTGCGAATCCTGCAACACCGACGAAACCCGGTCGTCGTGAATACCATACTGCGGTACTGAGAGCGGAACCGCGATGAAACCGGCCTGCAGCGCCCCGAGGAAAGCCACGACGTATTCGAGTCCCTGCGGCGCCAGTATCGCCGCCCGATCGCCCGGCGAGCCACAGAGTGCCAGCTCTTCAGCAACCACCCGTGCATGCCGGAACACTTGCGACCACGTCAGGCTCTCGGCAAACCCATTTGGGTCTTGGCCGTAGTCCATGAACGTGACCGCGGCAGCATCCGGCTGCTGTTCGGCGCGCGCCCGCAGCAAAACGGGGATAGAAGAGTCGGCTAACGGCATTGCATACCTTCCCATGGTGGGTGTAGTCGTCAGTATGGGCACGCGACCTGTGTGTCCGCTGTCGAGCAGCTTTGCGGGCCAGTTCAGGGCCGGGTAACCTGCCAGTTATCAGCTGGCGCGGCCCCTGCAAGGTGTTAGCGCACGACAACCGTTGGTCCCAGTATCGTGCGGCTACTACTTGGATGGTCGGGAGCATGATGATCTTGCGGCCCGACAACCAACCCCTTATAGCACCGTAAGCGCGTTTTACCGCAAACGTCGAGGATTTAGGAAATCCACAGATAGCGCGTCGACTACGCGGGCGAGTTTCATGGGTTTGAGCTATGGCTGAATGTCCAAACGGTGGACACGGG
>JGI12635J15846_10000566_pt1 | contig 32051 bp, 29 predicted proteins | sample BlaSpr_A8_OM2_M2_FD_15846 | JGI IMG/M metagenome (IMG submission 15846)
GGATCGCCGTGCCGCCGGCGATTCCCTGCCCGAGCGTGACGTTACTGAAATCCGTCGTACCACTTGCGTCCTTGTCATAGGCAAGTGCGGTGACTGCCTTGCCAGTCTGGTCGACCAGGCCCGCGCTTCTCAACTGCGCAACGTTGACAGCGTCCGTGTCCGCCGTGCCTGCCTGGACATTGATGATCTGTCGCTCGTTACCCACTGCGCCCACGGATACGCTGTTCGCCCGATCGGCCACCGAGTTCGCGCCGAGCGCGACCGTGTTGTCCGCACTCGCTTGTGCGTTGCCGCCGATCGCGGTCGCATCGAGGCCATTTGCTTTTGCTGCCGCAAGCGTTGTGTTCGAGTTGAAGTACTTGAGCGCGGCGCCGTTCTAAAGGTTGTCTACAAGCTGCGCCGTCTGGAACAACTGGTCGCCGTTGACTGCGTCCGTGCTGCCCGCTTTGACAACCCCGGCCGCGACGTTGTGCAACACGACCGGCGCGGCCGCGCCTGAACCACCAAGCGTCACGCTGCTTCGATTGACTGTGCCATCCGTTTTTGCGTCGTAGGTAATCGCAGCAAGCGTATTGCCCGTTGGATCTATCAAGCCCGTGCTCTTCAGTTGAGCCACGTTGACCGCGTCCTGATCCGCTATGCCCGCCCTCACGTTCGAGAGGATCGTGCCACTGGCTCCGCCCAGCACAACGCTTGATTTGCTGTCGTCCGTGTAAGTGAGTTTCAGCGGTTCGGCGCGGGCCAGCAAGGCGAGTGAAGCGGTGACGTCGTGTACGTTTGAATTGGTCGTGTTCAGTTGGGCGCCGTTGACGGCGTCGCTGCTTTGCGCGTTCAACGCGCCGGCCTTGACGTTGGTGAGCGTTACAGCGGGCGCGCCTGCTTGCCCCCCGAGCGTGATCACGTTTTTATTCACGGTGTCATATGCGACCAACCCGTTGGTTATTTCGCCCAGTACGTTGAGCTGGCTCATGTTGACCGCGTCCGTCGCATTGCGTCCCGGGGCCACGTGCACGAGCCGCCGCTCCGTCCCGACACTACCTACGGACACCACATCGTTCAACGAACCGTCGCTGTTCGCGCCGAGCATGACGCTGTTCTTTCCTTCCGCCGTCACGTTGCTGCCCAACACGAATGAATTTGCGCCCGATGCTTCGTTACTGTTGCCGATCACGTAGGTTCCCGCACCGCTCACGACGTTATCCTTGCCGATCGCTCCTGCGCCCGCGGAATAAACCCGCGTAGCCGAGCCGATTGCAAGTGAATCCGCGGCGTTCATATCGACGAGCGTGCGCCAGCCCATGGCAAGACCGTGGTCCGAATAAGCGCTGGTGCGAACGCCGACCGTAGTGGACTCATCGCCTGTTGCAGACACTCCCGCTCCAAGCGCCACCGAGCCTGACGCCGCGCTCACGTACGAGCCTGCCGCAACGGAATATCCTCCGGCCGCGTGGGCGTTCACGCCGATAGCAACTGCATTCGTGCCAAGCGCTTCTGTCGGGGTCGAACCGTCGATTGGTCCGGATACGATCAACTGATCCGGCGTAAGGCCGGACCCGGATAAGGCAACAGCCGCAAGCTTGCGTGCGCGATCGCTGCCAGACGGCGCGGCGGCCGGGGCGACAGCGCTCAATGCCTCGCGTACTTGCGACGAATAGACCCGAGCGCGTTCGTTCGAAACATTCGCCAGGTTGTCCATAAGCGCGGCGCTCGATGCCTGCGACACCGCCAGCAAGGAGACTGGAGCAAGCGCGACGAATACCGCGGCGCCCATGCGTGTTCGCCGACTGGAGCACGCGACCTTCAAAAGATCGTGCGAGCCCGCCGCACGCAGGCCAACGGACACTTCATTCTGCTTCTTCGATACCACGCGCTGCGTCTTGTTCATTTCTTTTGCTCACTCAGGTCTTGAGACACGCGGAGGCGCCCTCGGAATCATTGGCATCGTGTCCGGACGGTCGATCAATCCGGGCCGACGACTTGAGCGTGCGCAGGAACGCACACAGCAGCCGAATTGCTTCAGCGGCTAGCAGACGGTTATCAATGGGTTCCTGTCAGGCAGAAAGCCGGTAGCACGCTCGTGTGCCACTGTGACAGGTCAAGATAAATTTCCCCTATCAGTAAACTCTTAAAACGACGGGAGATAGACCATTTGATAGAGATTTCGAGCATCTAATGCGCACTATTCGTCTGTTTTCGCAGAGATAACCGCAAGAAGGTTTCCGGCTACCAAGGAGCCGTGTATCCTGATTGAGCTAAAACGTCTTGTACGCGTCCAGACGAGAAACGCGTGGGAGATCAAAACCGGATGCCTCAATTGAAAAGACGGCGGCGTTGTAAACAACGCCGCCGTCCTTGTCTCCACCTTGCCTGTTATTTCGTTTGACTGCCAAGACGATCGCTATACCGCGCGATCGTCCTCGTCGAAGATTTTTTGCGCCAGATGGAACGCTGAATTCGCTGCCGGGACACCGCAATAAATCGCCGTCTGCAGCAGCACTTCCTTGATTTCGTCACGCGTGACGCCGTTGTTTTTCGCCGCCCGCAGATGCAGCGCGAGTTCTTCGCTGCGGTTGAGCGCGACCATCATCGAAATGGTCAGGAGGCTGCGCGTATGGCGCGGCAGGCCGGGACGGGTCCAGATTTCACCCCATGCATAGCGCGTGATCAGGTTCTGGAATTCGGTCGTGAGATCGGTGCGGTTTTCGAGCGAGCGCGTGACATGCGCATCGCCGAGCACTGCACGACGCACGCTCAGGCCCGCTTCGTAACGTTCGTCTTCGGTCATGTCAAGGCTCCCAGGAAATCGAGCAGCGTTTTAGTGTAGACATCGGCTTGCTCGATGTTCGACAAGTGCGCGGCATCGAGCTCGACATAACGCGCGCCCGCAATGTATCCGGCCAGTTCGCGCCCCTGTGCAGCGGACGTAGACTGGTCATGTGTGCCCGAAATGACGAGCACCGGCGCCTTGATCGTCTTGGCTTCTTCGCGCGCATCGGCGTCACGAATGGCCTCGCAATTCGACGCGTAACCTTCGCCCGACGTGTGGCGGAACACGTCGCGAATACCCGACAGCAACAGCGGTTGCGCCACCATGAATCCAGGGGTGAACCAACGCGACAGTACGGGATCGACGAGTGCGGACATGCCGCCTTCTTCGCGGGCTTTGGCCGCACGAGGCGTCCAGATCGCATCCGAGCCGATCAGCGCCGCCGTATTCGACAGCACCACGCGCTCGAAGCGCTCAGGATGCCGTGCCGCGAGCGCGATGCCCGTCAGGCCGCCCATCGACAGGCCGCAATAGTGCGCGCGCTTGATGTCGAGCGTGTCGAGCAAACCGATCACGTCGCCTACGAGTTGATCGAGCGTGTACGGACCCTTGGGCGCGTCCGAACGGCCGTGGCCGCGCGTGTCATAACGCAGCACGCGATATTTCGTCGCGAGCGTTTCCACTTGCGGTGTCCACATCGACACATCGGCGCCGAGCGAATTCGACAGCACGAGCCAGGGTGCATCGCTGCCGGCGGTGGCGTCGATGCGATAGAAGAGTTGAATACCGTTGACGGCGGCAAAAGGCATTACGGAAGACTCCTGGATGAATGTGATCGATGCAAAAGCAGCGCCGCATCGACGAAAGCGTGCGCCTGGCCAGCGTAGTTCGCCGGGTCAAGCAGCGCTTGCAGTTGAACAAGAGAGAGATGTTGCGTGACACGCTCGTCGTTCGAGAGCACGTCGTAAAGGGTCGCGCCGGTCGCCACGGCTTGCTTCGATGCATGCTCCACGAGCGTATGTGCGTCGAGCCTGCCGATACGGTCGCCGAGCGCAAGCATCACGGCTTCGCCGAGAATCAGTCCGTGAGTGAGATCGAGATTAGCGGCGAGCCGTCCGGTGTTCACTTCGATATTCGACACAACCGCCGTGATCTGCGCGAGTGCACCGCCCGTCAGACGGGCAAGATCGGGCAGCGCTTCCCATTCGGCCTGCCAGCCGCCGAGCGCGCGTTCATGCTCCTGGACCATGCCGCTGAATACGGTCGCGACCAGATTCGGCGCGCGCATCGCGGCGGTGAGAACAGCGGCGCAGCCTACGGGATTGCGCTTGTGCGGCATCGTCGATGATCCGCCCTTGCCCGCCGCAGCCGGTTCGGCCAGTTCACCGACTTCAGTTTGCATCTGCAGCGAGATATCGCGGGCTATCTTCCCAAGCGTGCCAATGAGCATGCCGAAGCACGCGGCCACCTCTGCAATGCGGTCGCGTTGGGTATGCCACGGAAGTGAAGGAAGCTGCAACTTGAGGTCGTCGGCTAATGCTTTCGAAACCAAAGGCGCTTTGTCCCGCAGACTGGCTAAGGTCCCTGCCGCGCCGCCGAATTGGAGCGCAAGCACGCGTGCCCGGCATTGAGCCAGACGCTCGCGATGCCGCATCAACGCATCCAGCCACTGAGCGAATTTAAGACCAAGCGTGATCGGCAAAGCCTGCTGAAGCCAGGTCCGGCCGATCGCCGGCGTTCCACGATATTTCTGCGCCTGAAGCGCCAGCGCGTCGCACGCCTCGTTCAACCCGGCTTCCAATAAATCGAACGTCGCACGCAGTTGCAGTACCGTGCCGGTATCGATGATGTCCTGGCTCGTCGCACCCCAATGCACGTATTTAGAGGCATCGGCGTCTTTGAGTTTGACCGCGGCAGTCAGTTGCTTCACCAGCGGAATCGCGAGATTGCCGCCGGACGCCGCGCCGGCCATCAACGCGTCGGCATCGATGAAATCAGCGTTGCACGCAGCCACGATCGCGTCGACCGCGGCCACCGGAATCACACCATGAAGAGCCGATGCCCGCGCGAGCGCCGCCTCGACATCCAGCATCGACTGAACGGTCTGGCGCGCGGACCACACGGCGTTCATCTCGCGCGTGCCGCAGACCAGATCCGTCAGCCGTCCCGCCGCCGAAAATGTCGGCTCAGACATCACACACGCTCGATGGCGATCGCAATACCCTGCCCCACGCCGATACACATCGTGCACAGCGCAAAGCGTCCGCCGGTCCGATGCAACTGATACGTCGCGGTCGTGACCAGGCGCGCGCCGCTCATGCCGAGCGGATGACCGAGCGCGATCGCACCGCCGTTCGGATTGACGCGAGGATCGTCGTCGGCAATGCCGAGCAAGCGCAGCACAGCCAAGCCTTGCGAGGCGAACGCTTCATTCAGTTCGATCACATCGAATTGATCGATGGTCATGCCCAGCCGCTTCATCAGTTTCTGCGATGCCGGCGCCGGGCCGATACCCATCACACGCGGCGGCACGCCAGCCGTCGCAATGCCCAACACGCGAGCGCGCGGCACGAGACCAAAACGCTTCGCGCTGTCTTCATCGGCGAGGAGCAAGGCCGCCGCGCCATCGTTCACGCCCGATGCATTGCCCGCCGTCACCGTGCCATCCGGACGCACCACGCCCTTCAGTTTCGCGAGCGCTTCCATACTCGTTTCGCGCGGATGCTCATCCTGCGAGACCAGCACCGGATCGCCCTTTTTCTGCGCGATGGAAACCGGCACGATCTCTTGCGCGAGCGAACCGTCCTTCTGCGCGCGCGCCGCTTTCTGCTGGCTGCGCATCGCGAACGCGTCCTGATCTTCGCGGCTCACCTTGTAATCGGTGGCGACGTTTTCGCCCGTTTCCGGCATCGAGTCCACGCCGTACATTTTCTTCATCAGCGGATTCACGAAACGCCAGCCGATGGTCGTATCGAAGATCTCTGCCTGACGCGAAAACGCCGTGGTCGCCTTACCCTGCACGAACGGCGCGCGGCTCATGCTTTCCACACCACCCGCGATCATCAGTGCCGCTTCGCCCGACTTGATCGCCCGCGCGGCCACGCCGATTGCGTCCATGCCCGATCCGCACAAGCGGTTGATCGTCGAGCCGGGAACACCTTCGGGCAGACCGGCCAACAGCGCCGACATGCGCGCGACGTTGCGGTTGTCTTCGCCGGCCTGGTTTGCACAACCGAAGATCAGGTCGTCGACAGCATTCCAGTCCACGTCCTTATTGCGTTCCATCAACGCGCGCAGCGGGACGGCGCCGAGGTCGTCGGCACGAACTGAGGACAACGCGCCGCCGTAACGGCCGACCGGCGTGCGAATTGCATCGCAAATGAAAGCTTCTTTCATGCATTTCTCCCTGATTACGCTTCGAGCGTCGAAGCCGCTTCGAGCGGTTCAAACGTCAGCGGCACCTGCGCCAGTTTCTGAAGTTCGTCGAACGACAGACCTTCGATAATTTCCCGCACCACAAAACCGTTCGGCGTCACGTCGAACACACCGTGATCCGTGAACACGCGGTTCACGCAATTCACGCCCGTCACCGGATACGAACACTCAGCCACCAGCTTGCTTTCGCCCTGCTTGGTGAGCAGTTCCATCATCACGTAGACCTTCTTGGCGCCGATTGCCAAATCCATCGCGCCGCCGACAGCCGGAATAGCGTCGGGCGCGCCCGTATGCCAGTTCGCGAGATCGCCCTTGGCCGACACCTGGAACGCGCCGAGCACGCAGATGTCGAGGTGGCCGCCGCGCATCATCGCGAACGAATCGGCGTGGTGGAAATATGCTCCACCGGTCAGCAACGTGACGTGCTGCTTGCCGGCATTGATCAGTTCGTCGTCTTCCGCGCCTTTCTCCGGCGCCGGGCCCATGCCGAGCAGACCGTTTTCGCTATGCAGGAAGATTTCGCGATCGGCTGCGAGATGGTTGGCGACGAGCGTCGGCACGCCGATGCCCAGATTCACGTACGCGCCTTCCTGAATGTCACGGGCGACGCGTTTCGCCATTTCGTCACGAGTCAGTTTTTTCATGTCGATGTCCTTGCTTGATGCAGCTTTCGATTTTCATGGCCGCAACGTACTTGAGTTTGCTGCCCTGCCAGAAACCGGATTTGCCGCGTGCACAGTTTGGGCACTTCGCCCTCGTTGTCGCTCTATTTAAGCCGCTTCCGCTGCTGCCAACTCTGCCGCGTGCACCGCTTGCGGCACTTCGATCACGCGCTGCACGAAGATGCCCGGCGTCACGATGTCCTCCGGATCCAGCGCGCCGAGCGGCACGACTTGCGAGACCTGCACGATGGCTGTCTTCGCTGCCATCGCCATGATCGGCCCGAAATTGCGCGCCGTCTTGCGATACACGAGGTTGCCCCACCGGTCGCCCTTGAACGCCTTGATCAGCGCGAAGTTTGCATGCAACGGCGCTTCGAGCACGTAATGCCGGCCATCGATAAGACGCGTCTCCTTGCCTTCCGCCAGCTTCGTGCCATACGCAGTGGGCGTGAAAAATCCGCCGATGCCCGCGCCCGCCGCACGAATGCGCTCGGCGAGATTGCCTTGCGGCACGAGCTCGAGTTCGATTTCGCCCGCGCGATACAGCGCGTCGAACACTTGCGAATCGCTTTGCCGCGGAAACGAGCAGATGATCTTACGCACGCGTTTCGCTTTCAGCAGCGCCGCCAGACCGGTCTCGCCGTTGCCCGCATTGTTGTTCACGATCGTGAGTTCGCGCGCACCCTGCTCGATCAGCGCATCGATCAGCTCCGAGGGCATGCCCGCCGTGCCGAAACCCCCGATCATCACGGTCGCGCCGTCCTGAACGTCCTTCACCGCTGAACTCAGCGAGTCGAAAATCTTGTTGATCATGCCGTCTCTTCCTTTGACGAGTGCCGAATGCATCGAAGCCGCATTGCGACTGAACCGAAGCGAGCCGGGTGACCTGATTCCGACCGGCATCGCTTGCATTTTTAAGTTCGCTGTGCGAACATAGATTCGTTTAACGAACAAACGTCATGGTATTCCCGCATTCGTTGCGCTGTCAATGAACCTCGGGTTTGTACCGATGCGCCCGCGATATGCTCGCGACGTACCCGATTAACAGGACGAAACCACGATGACCACCTCTTCTGCCGAAGCCGAATTGCCCGATCCGGAGCCCTCCTCCCGGCCGGGCGATGCTTATGTGCAATCGTTCGCGCGCGGTTTGTCGGTGATTCGCTCCTTCGATGCTACGCGCCCGGCGCAAACCTTGTCGGAAGTTGCTGCTGCGTCCGGGTTGACCCGCGCCGGCGCGCGCCGCATTTTGCTGACGCTGCAGGCGCTCGGTTACGTCGATGCAGACGGACGCTATTTCACGCTCACAGCAAAAATCCTCGACCTCGGTTTTGCCTATCTGACGTCGATGCCGTTCTGGAATCTCGCCGAACCGGTCATGGAAGAGCTTGTTAGCCAGGTGCACGAGAGCTGTTCGGCCGCAGTGCTGGACGGCACGGAAATCGTGTACGTGCTGCGTGTGCCTACGCACAAGATCATCACGATCAACCTGTCCATCGGCAGCCGTCTGCCGGCGTTTTGCACATCGCTGGGACGGGTATTGCTCGCCGCCCTCGANGACGACAAACTCGACGCCGTGCTTAACGCCAGTGCGCTGGAAGCGCGCACGCCGCGCACGATCACCGATAAAACCGCGCTGAAAGCCGCGCTCGCCGTGGTGCGCAAGCAAGGCTGGGCCATCGTCGACCAGGAACTGGAGGAAGGCCTTATTTCGATGTCCGCGCCCATCCGCGACCGCCAGGGGCGCGTGATCGCGGCGCTGAATATCAGCGGCAACGCGCAGCGCAAGAACGCGAAGCAGATGGTGAAAGTCTTCCTCGAACCGCTGCTGGACGCGGCGCAGCGCGTCTCCGAAATGGTCGCGAGACGAGGCTAGGCGGAGGCCGATCAAAACCATGGCGATGAAACCCGGTGAACTCGCGCTGCACGACCTCGATCTGAACCTGATCCCGTATCTGGTCGCGATCGAGGAGACGCGCAACGTGAGCCGCGCGGCCGAGCGGCTTGGCGTGAGCCAGCCGCGAGTCAGTACGGCGCTCGGCCGCTTGCGCGAGTATTTCAACGATCCGCTGTTCGTGCGGACGTCGCGCGGCATGGAGCCTACCCCGCGCGCCCTCGCGCTCGTGCCGGTGGCTCGTGAGGCGCTGAACCGGATCGAGCGCGGGTTGCTCGATACCCAGCACTTCGATCCCGCCGTCACCACCGATACCTTCGCCATCGCGCTCTCGGATGTCGGTGAAATCGTGTTCTTGCCGCGCTTGTTGCAGACGCTCGCCAGCGTCGCGCCACGGGCTAATCTGCGGTCGGTATCGTTGAAACACGATCAGGTCGAGCGCGGTCTGGAAAGCGGCGACATAGATTTGGCCGTCGGTTATTTCCCCGATCTCGCCGGCAACAATTTCTTCCAGCAGCGGCTCTTTTCGCATCGCTTCATTTGCCTGATGCGGCGCGATCATCCGTGCTCACATGGCCCGCTGACGCTCGCGCAGTATGTGGAATGCGGCCACGCGGTCGTGCGGGCGGAGGGACGGAGCCAAGAGGTTCTGGAAAATTACCTCGATAAAAAACGCATCCACCGCCGCGCCGTGCTCGAGACGCCGCATTTCATGAGCTTGCCGTTCATCCTTTCTCGTACCGACCTGATTGCGACCGTGCCGCATGCCATCGGCTACGCATACGCGGCCGAACACGCGTCCATCACGCTGGCTGAACCGCCGCTGCCCTTGCCGCACTTCGATCTGAAGCAGCACTGGCACCGGAAGTTTCACAACGATCCGCGCACGATGTGGTTGCGCGGCGTGGTCGCATCGCTCTTCAACGATGAACTCGACGAGTGGCCCAAGCGTCCCGAGCAAGCGCGTCGTGACGACAAACGCCGCTAAACTGAGCGCTTTGTTTCCTGCCGGGAAAGTGTCATGGATGCGTTGACCAGTTTGCGAGTGTTCCGCGATGTTGTCGAAGCCGGCAGTTTTGTAAAAGCCGCCGAACGGCTCGATATTTCCACGGCGATGACCAGCAAACACGTCGCGAATCTCGAACGGCAACTCGGTGTGCGCTTGTTGAACCGGACCACGCGCCATCTGAGCCTGACGGAAGCCGGCAGCGTTTATTACGAGCAGTGCCGGGAAGCGCTGGATATCCTGCAAGCCGCTGAAGCCGCGGTCGGATCGCAGATCGATCAACCGCGAGGTGTGTTGAAGATCACCGCGCCGGGCTGGTTCGCGACTGCGAAATTCGCCAACATCCTGGTTGCGTACCGCGCGCGTTACCCGGACGTGCTGATCGATCTGAGGCTGGAAAACCGCTTCGTCGATTTGGTGGAAGAAGGCTACGACATGGCGTTGCGCGCAACCTCGGAACCGTCCCCTACGATGATCGTGCGGCCACTCTGCAAAGTGCCGTTCGTGCTCGTGGGTTCGCCGGACTATCTGAAGCAGCGTGGTTATCCACAACACCCGAACGAAATCAGCGAACGATATGAAATCGTGCTGCCGACGTACGCCAATGTAGAGACCGTCGAATTTTCAGGTCCGGATGGTGTTTTTGTGGTGAAAAACAGCGCGGTGCTCAAGACCAACGACAGCTCCATGTCGCTGCAGCTCGTGCGCGCCGGACTTGGCCTCGCCTACCTCCCTGAATGGATCGTCGCGCAAGATCTGGCGTTGGGCGCGCTGACGCATCTTTTCCCCGATTACACAACGTTCGCGCCGCGCGTCTACGCTGTCTACACGAGCCGCAAGTACATGACGACGAAGGTGCGTACGTTCATCGATTTTGTCTCGGAAGCACTCTCCGCCGATGATTCCGTCGACGGTTCCACGCCACGCGTCAATGCGCCCGCCCGTTCCCGTGGCTCCTCGCCGTCACCTCGAAAACTAGGATAAATCGTATTCAAATCACGTAACCGCTCGTGTGAAGATCGCGCCGATTCGCTCGTTCGATTCCCTGGAAACGACGACCGAAGGCTCTTTCCTTCCACTACCAAGACTACCCAAGCGGCGTGTGATGAATTTCCCCTGGTTTCCGTTGATCCTCAATTTTCTCCTGCTGGCGGCGGCCCTGTTGATCTGCAACACGCTGAACGCAGGACGCCGCGCACCAGTCTGGAACGGCGCGCTGATTTTTATCGGCTTCTGCGTTCTGGCGATGGTGCTGGATTTCACGCTGACTTTTGTTTTCGCTTCCGCGACGACTGCGGATCGAGAGCGCTACATCGATTTATCGTCGCTGTCGGCCTTTGGCGAACGTGCAATGGCTTATGTGATTCCCTGCGTCGTTGCCGCGGTGATGGCGGTGAGATTCCGCTTGAGAGAGCGACGTCCGGAACCATCAGTGGTTATTCAGACGTCGGAGTGCACGCAGTCGGAGTTGCGGTATTGAGGTCGACGACTGCGCGGTCGGCCTCGCGGTCGGCCTAAGTCGCAGGGTCGTTCCCGGCATCTGCCACGATGGCGGAATGAACGCCATTTGCTCCATCGAAGAGTGAAACTGACGGGCTTTTGGTTCAAAGATGAGTCTGCAGGTTCTAAAACCTAAGAGTGTCTGATATACTTTTCTTCTTTCGGGGCGTAGCGCAGCCTGGTAGCGTACCTGCATGGGGTGCAGGTGGTCGGAGGTTCAAATCCTCTCGCCCCGACCAGCATTAGAAGCAAGAAAATCAAGGCCTTACGAGCATACGTTCGTAAGGCCTTTTTTCCTTTTTCTCAAAAGCGCCCCTAGTCTTACCCCTGCTACAAGGCGTGCTAACCCGGCTGGGTTGACGCGGGCGCAGCGACAGGCAGGGTCATCGCCTAAAATCAAATCATCCAAGGTTTGACCCTGGATCGCGTGCCGGCAGACCGCCGGCGCGGTATTGCGCGCGCCCGAATCGCTGCATTCGCTATCGGCGCCTTGATTGGTCGATCATCATGGAAGGCACGGCACCCGAAGTGATTCGTCTGTTTCCGACGTTCGTCTGGCGTAGGCAGTTGGAACAGCAAGTCTATGGACCGCTCAATCGTGGCATCCTGGCGACGCTCGATGAACTGATGGAATCGGAGAGCGATACGCCGGGTAGCGCCTGGCAATCCAGACACGGCTTGCACAAATTGCCGGAATTCGGCGCGCTAGTCGCGCATGTCGAAGCCGAAATACGCAGCGTGCTAGCGTTTCTCAAAATAAGAGGCGCCGTGTTCCGCATTACCGGTTGTTGGGCAAACGTCCTGGCGCCGGGTGCCGCGCATGCGATGCACAGCCATCCGAACAATTTTCTGAGCGGTGTGTATTACGTGCAGGTTCCGTCGGGTGCCGACACGATCAATTTCCATGATCCGCGGCCGCAGACCGCGATCATTCGTCCGCCGGTGGTCGAATTGACGGCCTATAACAATGACCAGACTGTGGTGTGCGTCAATGACGGTACCTTGTTGGTGTTCCCGGCCTGGCTGCCGCACTCGGTTTCGAGTAACAGCGGTAGAGAGAGAAGGATAAGCGTCAGCTTTAACGTGATGTTTGTCGCTTACGAAGAAACAATGAGTCCGCCACTGTGGAGTGGGCTCTGAAATAAACGCCCCGGATCGATTGCACGTGATTAGCAATAGACATAACTCCGGCGGAGTTCGTGTGAACCAATTGAGTCCGAGCCGCGGGTCAGTTCGCAGACAGCACCGGTCCCGGCTCAGGTCGCAACCAAGGCGTCGGCTCGCAAATCTTGGGAGAGATCACCGGTCGGCGCTACGGCGCTGATCAAATCGAGCAAAGCAGCTAGCCGTTGCTTGTCTTGAACTCGGAGTCCTGGGCGCGCTAAAAGACCCTCTACGTGCGTAGACCAGTAGGTGCTGCGAATCAAACGTGGACGCCGAACGAGTTCACGCAACGTCTTTTCCACCATGTCGATTTCTGCGCTTACCGACTTCATTATGGCCTCCGGTCTAATAGGTAGCGCTCTGTATGACGACAAGAATTGGGAAAACTTTAGCGGGCTCGCCCCTAAATGTTTTGTTGCGATGCAAAACTTCGTCCACGGACAGCCGAACTTGTCCATAGCAACGGATGCATTAGGGCGTTTCTCCTTCCTGCGGCTTTTCGTCAAGATTGCTCCTGAACTCGCCCTTCTTATGTGAACCGTCGCAGAATGGCTTGTTGCCCGAGTGGCCACATCGACATAGCCAGACCTCGTCCTTACCCACCTCGATATTGTTCCCGCCTTGGGTGGTAATCTTGAAGTCGCCCTTGATGTGGTAAGGGCCGTCGTTCCGGGGGGTGATAATTGCAGTTGTCATTTGCGCCTCCGATGATTGTGAATCGCGCGGTCCCGCATATCGCATATGGTTGGGACACTCGATGCGGCAACCTGAATACAGGTCAAATTTCAGTCTATATCTGATACCGCGCCAAGGTGCGGCGCGCATCGCGGCATCGCACAAAAACCAGTCAAAAGTTCGCCGCGGATGGTGTGAGGACATCATGATCTGGCTCGCCGATGCGGTGCTCGTCATGCACGCGCTGATCGCGCTCTTTATCGTGGGCGGACTTGCGGCGATCTGGGTTGGCTCGGGCCTCGGTTGGGAATGGGTACACCGTCGGCTGTTCCGGCTTGCTCATCTGTTCGCGATCGGCTTGGTGTCGACCCTGTCACTGCTGGGTGTGGCTTGCCCCCTGACTGCGCTGGAAGACTGGCTGCGCAATGGCTCGGTTGGGGCGCAAGGTTTCATCCAGCGTTGGGTGAGCCGTCTGCTCTATTACGATGTGTCGGCCTGGGTGTTCACTCTCGCCTACCTGGTGTTTGCCCTGGTGGTGCTCTTGACCTGGCGCCTGGTTCCGCCCCGACAACGCATGTGACTCAAAGGCGCTTTGCTGTGCGATCTACGGCGCTTTGGTTGTGTCGAAAAGACGGGCTGCTTCCCGACTGGTCTCTTCGGCTTCACGCGGTCGTCGGGTTTGGCTGAGGAGCGTACTCAGGTTGCCGAGTGTCCGCGCTTCATCCTGACGGTAGGCCACGGGATTATCTCGCGACAGTGTCCGGTAAAGGTCCAGCGCGTGCCGGTAGGCGTTTTCCGCCTCGCGTGGGTGCCCGCTGTGACTGAAAAGGACACCTAGATTGTTCAGCGTCCGCGCTTCGTCGGGCTGGTAGGAAGTGGGGTTTTCCAGCGCGAGCGCACGATAGATTTGCAACGCATCCTGATAAGCCTGCTGTGCCTCCTTCGGCCGTTGCGTGGCACGATAGAGCGCGCCAAGATTGGTGAGCGTGCGCGCCACGTCGGGTCGGTAGAGCGCTGGACTCTCCCGGGCAAGCTGCTGCCGGATCGTTAGCGCTTCCGTGTAGGCATGCTCTGCTTCCTGGAGTTGCTGCATGGCGCTATAGAGGTTCCCGAGATTGTTGAGCGTACGCGCGAGTGCCGGGCGATAGGCCGCGGGGTTGCCGCGCACGAGAGCCTGCTGGATGTCCAGCGCCTCGCGATACGCCTGCTCCGCATCGCTCATGCGCTGTGTGGCGCCGTACAGGATGCCGAGGTCGTTGAGCGTCGTCGCGATATCGGGCGTGTAGGTCGCGGGGTCGCGATAGGCCAATGCACGATCGATGTCCAGTGCTTCATGGTAGGCATCCGCCGCCTCCTTCAGGCGCTGTGTATCGCGATATAGGACGCCGAGGTTGTCGAGGCTTTCTGCCACAGCGGGCCCGTAGGCCACAGGGTTCTGTCGCGCCAGTACCCAATAGATCTCCAGCGCCCCCAGGTAGGCAACCTCCGCCTCCCTTGGCCGCTGCAGCCCGACGTAAAGGTTACCGAGCTTGTCGAGCGTGCGCGCAATTTGGGGTTGGTAGGCTGCGGGCTTCTCCTGCGCAAGCACCTGATAGCGCGACAGCAGCGAGCGGTAAATCGGTTCCGCACGTTCAAACTCGCGTTGCTCTTGCAAAGTGTCGGAAAATGCAGTCGCAATGTCGGTGTCTTCCGGTTGCAACGCGTAGGCCTTTTCCAGATACGACAGTGCATCCTGCGGCGTGAAGCGCAGCAACTCGATTTCGCCAGCCTCAAAACAACGCGCCGCGAACACCTGCTCAGTTCCCTGTTTTTCAGCAAGCAGCTTGGTCAGTAGCTGTGATGCACCATCCAGATCGAAGCGCTCAAGCGCTTCGTATATCCGCGGTTCAAGAGGATCGGAACTCCGTGCGATCGACGCTCTGCGCAGCAGATCCTCGTAACGTACGACCCATTTCCGGGCTTCGGCTACCAGGTCTGCGTCGGGCCGCGCCCTGATTTGCTCGGCAAGGCGCTCGATTAGCGGTTCGATGTTGGCGAACGCGGTATCGGTCCTGCGCTCAATGCGGCCCGATTGCGCATGTACGGCACCCAGTATCACGTTGGCTGCTCTCGCGAGCGAGACTATCTGGGCACCGGAGAGTCCGGCGCCCTTCACCGCGCGATTCAACTCGGTGGTCATTCGGTCGAAGGTTCGGACGGGGAATCCACAATCGGCCTGTACCGCTTGTACCTTCAGGCCATCTTTGACATCGACCTCGGACAGCGCTGGAGAACACGAACTCGCCGCGTTCGCAGTCAGGCATCCTCCGGACAACACGGCCATCGCCACGCCCGACAGAATCTTGCGCGCACTCATTTCCCTAAGCGGGCCTGCAGTCAGATCAGGCCCGCACCTGGATGCGATTGACGACGCCCTCGATAGCATCCAGACACCAGGCGTCCTGTTCCGCCTGCCGTTTTTCGGCTTCGGTCGGCACCCAACCTGCTAGCGTGATCCTGTGGTTTTCCACATTGATGGTGATCTGCTCGGCGCGCACGCGCTGATCGGTTTCGAGCACCAGGTGCAAGGCCTCGGAAATTTCATCGTCACCGTCCGCTTCGGCGGGCACCAACTCCAGCAGATTCACCACGTCGCGGCAGCCGCCGACCCACCAGGCAGTCACACTCGCCAGACGCCTGTGAGACAAGCTGATCACTTGCCCCGTCAAGGTCACCACACCGTCCTCGACCGTCACTTCGATGACGCCGCTGCCGTCGTTGCCCGCCTGGTCCATGGTGCCGCGCAAAACTTCGAGCTGGCCCTTGACGCGCGCACAGATCACGCAGTTGCGGAAATCCACCGCCTGCGCCAGCCGTTCGCAGATACGTGTGCGCAACTCGCCATCACCGACCGGCGGGTTGGCGGTGACACGCAGTTGGTCGACCAGACGCTTGCCCTCGCTGTGTATCTGGGTCAACTGAAGAAGGCGTTTCTTGGATGCGATATCCGGCACCTCGCCTGCCACGGTCAAGGTACCGCCGTCGAAACTCATATGAATGGGATGATTTTGGAGCTTCAGGTGTGATTCGCGTTCGAAGGCTGCCATCACCTGCTTCAAGACCGTATCGCTGCGTTGCATGATCTGCCTCGCGCAAAGGTTGGGTGGCGCAGCGCCCTTTATGCCGCACTGCGCAAGTCTTGCCGCATCAGGCGGGCGCCGGTCAACTTGGCATACCGTGCATGCGGCGGGCGAAGCGTGCGCGCTCGGCTCGATCCATCAGACTCAGGAATTGTTTCGTGCCCATGTGAATCAGCGCTTCATGATCGCCGGCCTCGAAATAGACGTCCGGCTGCTGGGCGAGGCTCTCGTCAAGATAGGTGTACATGCCATAGGCGGTACACACCGGCGGAAGCGCTCCCGCGTCGCAATCCTTGAACAGTTTCCGCAGCTCGACCTCTTTGGCCAGCACGAGGTGGCGTCCGGTCTGTGCCCAAAGTTCGGACAGCCGCACGGCGTAGGTCGATGGCAGCACAGCCGCCACATAGCCGTGCTCGTCTTCGAGAAGCACTGTCTTGGCGAGGCGGTCGCCCGGAATACGCGCTGCCGCCGCGGTTTCGATGCTGGAATGGCTGTACGGATGATGCACGATTTCGTACTGGGAGCCCTTGCTGCGCAGGCAGTCCTGGAGAGTGGCAGACATTGACATGACGCACCTCCTCTGGGAGGAAGGAAACGGGAGATTATTGCGCGCGATTCCTTAAGGATAGTTCGCTTTCGCTCGCGTGTGAAAAACATGCTGAGGCAGCGCTGTGACTGCGCGGGCGTGACGACGCTGCCACGTGCGTAACGTTTGGCCAATACATGGCGCCAAGGCGGCCTTTTCAACAAGTACCTGCGAATGGGACGATTACCCCGTATGGCACACGGGTCCGTTTTCGCCAATAATGGCCCCACATCCACGACTGGACGAGGGCGGCCATGCATTACAGCCCCAATGCCATCCGTACCATCGCCCTGGTCGGGCATGCCGGGTGCGGCAAGACCTCGCTTGTCGAAGCGCTGCTGCACCAGGGCGGCGCGCTCCACACGCCCGGCAGCGTGGAGCGCGGTACCACGGTCTGCGATTTCGACCCGCTCGAGCGCAAATATCAGCACTCGCTGAGTTCCGCCGTCGCCCACCTGCACTACCGGGATACACGCATCTATCTGCTGGATACGCCTGGCTATCCGGACTTCTCCGGGCTGTCGATCAGCGCCCTGCCCGCTGTGGAGACTGCCGCCATCGTCATCAATGCGCAGACGGGTATCGAAATGAACACCCGGCGCATGATGGCGTGGGCGGAAGAACGCAAGCTCTGCAGAATGATCATCGTGAACGGTATCGATGGCGAAAAGGTCGACCTTCCGGGGCTTTTGACGCAAATTCAGGAGACCTTCGGCACGGAATGCCTGCCGATCAACCTGCCGGCGCAGCGCGGCCGCCAAGTGGTGGATTGCTTTTTCAACCCTGCGGGCGACGCCGATTTCCTGTCGGTTGCGGCGGTGCACAATGCACTGGTCGATCAAGTGATCGAGATCGACCCGGCCTTGATGGAACTTTACCTGGAGCAAGGCGAGGCCATCAGCCCGGAGCAGTTGCACGAGCCCTTCGAGCGGGCGCTGCGCGAGGGTCATCTGGTGCCGATCTGCTTCACGTCGGCGATCAACAGCACCGGCATCACAGAATTGCTCGACGTGTTCGTCCGGCTCCTGCCGAGTCCCATGGAAGGCAACCCGCCGCTCTTCTACCGCGACGCCGGCGGCCACCAGGAAGCCTTGCGCGCCGAACCGGTCGCCGACAAGCATGTGTTGGCCCACGCCTTCAAGATCGTCATGGACCCTTACATCGGCAAGATGGCCGTGTTTCGCATCCATCAGGGCACGATCAGGCGCGATAGCCAGCTTTATGTCGGTGACGGGCGCCAGCCGTTCAGGGTCGCCCATCTGTTGATGCTGCAGGGCAAAGAGCACGTGGACATCAGCCAGGCAGGTCCAGGCGATATCTGCGCCACGGCCAAGGTCGACGAAATCGGTTTCGATGCCGTGCTGCATGACGCTCCCGAGGACGGCAACATCCACCTGACCCCGCTCGACTTTCCCAGGCCCATCTACGGCCTAGCTATCGAGCCGGCGCGCCGCGGCAACGAGCAGCGCCTCTGGGAGATACTGCAAAAATTGACTGCGGAAGACCCGTGCCTGCGCATCGAACACCCGGCCGGCACCAATGAGACGGTGGTGCGAGGCTTGGGCGAGTTGCACCTGCGCCACATGCTGGAGCGACTGTCCGAGCAGTACAAGCTCGAGGTGGTGACGCGGCCACCGAAGATCGCCTATCGGGAAACCATCGGCGCCAAGGCCGAGGGGCATTATCGCCACAAGAAGCAAACCGGCGGCGCCGGGCAATTCGGCGAAGTGATGCTGCGCGTGGAGCCACTGCCGCGAGGCGCCGGTTTCGAATTCGTCGACGCCGTCAAGGGCGGCGCCATCCCCGGACAGTTCATTCCCGCGGTGGAAAAGGGCGTCCTCCAGGTCATCGCGAACGGGCCGCTCGCCGGATTCCCGATGCAGGACGTGCGAGTCACCGTCTTCGACGGCAAGAGCCATTCAGTCGACTCCAAGGAAGTCGCATTCGTCACCGCCGGGCGCAAGGCCTTCGTCGATGCGGTGCTGAAAGCCCAGCCAATCGTGCTCGAGCCCATCGTGGACATCGAGGTGATGACGCCGGAAGCGGCGATGGGCGACATCATCGGCGACCTGTCCGCCAAGCGCGGGCAGGTCCACGGCACGCGCACAGCCGCCGGCAACGCCATGGTCGTCGCGGGGAAGGTGCCGCTGTCCGAACTCAACGACTATCAGTCGCGTCTGAACGCCATCGCTGGCGGACATGGCAACTACAGCATCCAGCTCAGCCACTACGATCCGGTGCCCCCCGCTCAGCAGGAGCGGATGGCGTCGCAGCACAAAAGCCATGGCGACAGCGCGGCGCCATGAGTGGCGTACCGGTCGTATCGTCCGGATTGCCCCTTATCCGCTCAGAATATCCAACGCCGTCATGATTCAACTAGCTGGCCGATAGCGATCAAGACTTCGTCTTCGATCTTGCATCTGGCGATGCACACCGCCTTTTGGTTCGCCGGACTACAATAATTCATCGGGCGTCATCCGCCACAAGTCATTGCGTGGCTGCGCGTTGGGCCATGAGGGGCGTATCGATAACCCGTTGAACCACGCTCCTGGCAGATCAACCGTAGACAATGACAATGATGGGGTCACTGCCGGCCATGGTTGACGGGCCAGCAAAGGAGCATGATCGATGCGGTCGCAAGTGAGGTCAGGCGCGCGCTTGAGACGCACTGCGATCACGGTTGCGGTCGTCGTCGTTGGCCTGATCGTCGTCGGGCGCATCACTGGCGTCCTGGTCGACTGGCTGTGGTTTTCTTCGATCGGCTATGTCGACGTTTTCTGGACGGTTCTTTCCGCCCAGGCGCTCCTCTTTGTCGTCGTGTTCGCCGTATCGGCAGGCGCTATTTGGGTGTCGGGGTTGGTCGCGCATCGTTACGCGAGGATCCTCAGACCCTCACAGGCGTCAACAGCCTTTTCGTTCGGTCCATCGACGGCCATCAGCGAACTGGCCGACCGGGTCGCGCCGCGCATTCGTTGGAGCTCCGCCATCACTGGCGTCGCCATCGTCTTGGGGCTGCTCATCGCCATTGGCGAAATCTCGAGCTGGGACATGGCGCTTCGCTTCATTCATCAGGTGCCCTTTGGCGAGCGCGATCCGATCTTCGGCAAGGACATCGGCTTCTATCTCTTCTCGCTGCCAGCCTATATTGCGCTCAAGAATTGGCTGCTGAAGCTGCTCTTCTGCAGCGCGGTCGTTGCAGGCGCGGTCTACGGGGTGCGCGGCGACATCGATCTCGAGTACTCGCCGCGTGGGCTCTCGCCCGCCGCCGCCGCTCATGGTTCGGCACTGCTCGGTTTGTTCTTTGTGGTGAAGGCCTGGTCCTACGGGCTCGACCGCTTCCTGCTGCTCTACGGCGACAACGGTGTCGTGGTCGGCGCCAGTTATACCGACGTCCACGTCGAGCTACCGGTCCTGTGGCTGCTCGTCGCCATCGCCGCGGCCGCATCCGTCGCTTCGTGGGCCAATATGCGCTGGCGGAGCTATCGAATTCTTGCCGCCTCGGCGCTACTGGTGTTCGGCAGCTCGTTTGCGTTTGCCCTGATCTACCCGGCGCTGTTCCAGCGCTTCTATGTCAAGCCGAGCGAGCTACAACTGGAGACGCCGTATATCGAACACAATATCGCGCTGACGCGGAAGGCCTACGGCCTCGAACAGATCGCGGCAAAACCGTTTCCGGCCGAGCAGGGCCTGAATCTCGCCTCGCTCCAGGCCAATCGCGCGACCATCGACAACATCCGCCTGTGGGATGTGCAGCCGCTGATGGATACCTACGCCCAGTTGCAGGAGATCAGGACCTATTACAAATTCCTCTCCGTGGACATCGACCGCTACCGGCTTGACGCCGGCTACCGGCAGGTGATGCTGTCGGCGCGCGAACTGGAGCCGGCGATGCTTTCAGCGAATGCCCAGACCTGGGTGAACCTGCATCTCCTGTTCACCCACGGCAACGGTGTCGTGATGTCGCCGGTGACCGAGAAATCCACGGAAGGCTTACCTTCCCTCTATCTGCAGGATATTCCGCCCGTCGCCAACGGTGGCCCAGCCATCCGCGAACCGCGCCTCTATTTCGGTGGGGGCGATCAGGACTATGTCATCGTGAAGGGCAGCGTACCCGAGTTCGACTATCCCAAGGGGAAGGACAACGTCTACACGACTTACAGCGGGCGCGACGGTGTCGCTGTCGGCAGCGTGGCGCGACGCAGCCTCTTCGCCTGGCAGTTCGACGACCCCAACATCCTGCTTACCGGCTACATCACGGACCAGAGCCGGATCCTGTTCCACCGTAACATTCAGGACCGGGTGCGCACGATCGCCCCGTTCCTCAGCCTCGACCATGACCCCTACATCGTCGCGAGCGACGGGCGCCTTTTCTGGATGCAGGACGCCTATACGACCAGCAGCTGGTTCCCCTACGCCCAGCCGGGTATCAGCGACGGCAGCAATTACATCCGCAACGCGGTCAAGGTGGTGATCGATGCCTATAGCGGCACGGTCGACCTCTATGTCAGCGATCCGGCCGATCCGATCCTGCGGACGTACCAACGCATCTTCCCGGGTCTGTTCAAGCCTTTGGAGGCGATGCCAAAAGACCTGCGGCAGCATATCCGCTACCCCGAAGATCTGTTCCTGATCCAGGCGCAGCTCTACCGCGCCTACCATATGGATGCGCCGGAGGTCTTCTACAATCGCGAGGATCTTTGGCAGTTCCCCCGGGAATTGGCCGGCATCGATGGTGGAAATGCCCCCACGCCGATGACGCCTTACTACACGATCATGCGGCTCCCCGGGGCGCCGCGCGCCGAGTTCGTCCTCATGCTGCCGATGGTGCCCAGCCAGCGCGAGAACATGATCGCGTGGTTGGCGGCGCGTTGCGATCCGCCCGAGTACGGCAAGCTCATTGTCTACACCTTCCCCAAGGAGAAGCTGGTCTATGGGCCGTTCCAGATCGAGGCGCGCATCCAGCAGAATACCGAGATCTCGCAGCAGATCTCGCTGTGGAACCAGATGGGCTCACGCGTCATCCGCGGCCATCTTGTGGTCGTGCCGATCGAGAACTCGATCCTCTACGTCTCCCCGCTCTATTTACGCGCGGCGTCCGGTCAGTTGCCCGAGTTGAAGCGCGTGATTGCCGCCTATGGTGACCGTGTGGTGATGGAGGAGACCTTGGGCGAAGCCTTGGCGGCGCTCTTCAAGGAGAGCGCCCCGGTGGCATCGCCCCGGGGCACGGCGGACGCGCGCGCCCGCGAGGCACTTGCCCATTATGACCGCGCCATCGCGCGATTGAAGGCGGGAGACTGGAGCGGTTTTGGCTCGGAACTCGATGCCCTCCGGCCGCTGCTCGAGGCGCTCGGCGCCGGCCGTCCCGAGGATCAGAAGTGACCTGAGCGTAACTATAAGAGCGTCTGCTCAACGCAATAAGCAGAGAGTACGCGCTCCGCTTTTCAAAAGCAGACGTCAACAAGTGACTCAACGATCACAGTGCAAACAACCTCCCGAGATGAGGTTCCCGGTCTTCCACGCCTGCTAGCCGCAACGCGTGCCAGGCCATCGCGAAGTTGCTGGATATCACCGGCTTGCCGATCCTCGCCTCAAGTTCTGGAATCAGCTCGGCGATGCGCAAGCTCGTGCATGACACAAAAACAGCATCCACGTCAGGGTTCTGTGCAAGGCGCTCGACCGCGGCTCGCAGAGAGGCCGCGTCTATGCGCGCCACCTCGTTGTCATTCGCATGTTCGAACGACGCCATGCGCGTAATGCCGACGCCACGTGCCTCGATGTAGTCGCGCATAAAATCGTTAATCGAGCGCACATAGGGCGTCAACAGTCCGGCGCGCTGAACGCCTAGTGCGCGTAGCGCGGCAAGCGCGGCGGTAATCGGCGTGGTACACGCGACGCCCGGACGCGCTTCGTGGATGCGTGCGAATACGTTTTCCTCGCCAATCACCATCGATGCCGACGTGCAGCCAAACGCCACGACATCGATCCGCTCGGCGGGACGAATCAGCGCGACCGCCGATGCGATGCGCGCATCCATTTCCGCCAGCCGTTCGGGCGTGATGTCCGGTGAGTTGAGCACGCGGCTTTCGTAGAACGCCACGCCGTCCTGAGTCAGCAGCTTACGCCACTCGTGTTCGATCGTATGATCGGTGGCAAGGACCACGAGCCCAATGGCGGCACGCCGGCAGATGCCGTCGTCCAGCGCGAAATCGAGCTTTGCGTAGGCGGTGTCCTGCAGGGGTATCGTGCTCATTTCAGTGTCATCCCTGTCATGTCAAGTTCGGGCTGGCGACCGGCCATGATGTCGACCAGCAGTTTCGCGGTGCCACACGACATCGTCCACCCCATGTGTCCGTGGCCCGTGTTCAGATACAGGTTCCTGTGATGCGTGCGGCCGATCAACGGCGTCCCCTCCGGCGTCATCGGGCGCAGACCCGCCCAGTACGACGGGCTGTCATAGTCGGCGCCATTCGGGAACAACTCGCGTGCGGCCTGCAGCATCTGCCTGAAGTCAGCGGGGGTGTGGCGGACGTCGTAACCAGCGAACTCGGCAGTCGCGGTAAAGCGCAGCCGCTGGCCAAAACGCGCCCACGCCACGAGATTGTTCTCATCTACGCCGCCGAGCGTCGGCGGACGGTGATTCGGCCCAATAGGGAACGTGGCCGAATAACCCTTTACCGGGTACACCGGTAGCCGATAGCCCAATGGACGCGCCACAATGGGCGACCAGGAGCCGAGCGCGAGGACGAACTCGTCGCCTTGCACGAGTCCCGCCGGAGTACGCACTCCGATCACCTGGTCGCCGGACGCCTCGATCGCGCTGATCGGAGCATTAAATTCGAAACTTACGCCAAGGCTTTCGCACACCACCTTCAGGGCGCGGGTGAACAAATGCGCATCGCCGCTTTCGTCAGTCGGGCAATAAATCGCGCCGGTGATCTTGTCACGTGCGGGCCCAAGCGCCGGCTCCCGCGCGACTACCTGCGCCGCGTCGAGCGTTTCGAGCCGCAACCCGTTGTCCGCGAGGATCGACATGTTCTGCGTGCCTCGCGCGAAAGAAGCTTCGTCGCGATAGAGATACAACAGGCCGCGGCTGATGCGGTCGTACTGCAAGTGTTCGGCCGCGCTCAGCAGTTGCAATTGACTCTGTGCATAGCAGCAAAGCTTCACTTTACGCGTTGTGTTCTGACGCGAGCGCTCCGCCGTGCAGTTTCGCAGGAACTGGAGGCACCAGATCCACATGCGAGGGTCAGCGTTGAGCTTGAGCCGCAGCGCCTGCCCCTCAACGAAAAGTGACTTCAGCAGGATTTTCGGCGCACGCGGCGACGCCCACGTATACGAATGCCCCGGCGCGACCAGACCGGCGTTGGCAAAGCTGGTCTCGAGCGCGACGCCTGGCTGGCGGTCGATCACCGTCACTTCGCGACCCTCTTTGGCGAGGTAGTAGGCGGCCGTGACCCCCGCGATTCCGCCCCCCAGCACAACGCTTTTCATGCGTGACTCCTGTGTCGACCAGAGTTGGCGCTTCAGCGCTTACTCTGGTCCCATGCAAAGCTGTCGACCAGAGTTAGCGCTTCAGCTGTCGACCAGAGTTCGCGCTTTAGCGCGTTACTCTGGTCCCATGTAGAGCACTTACTCTGGTCCCATGCAGAGCACTTACTCCGGTCCCATGCAAAGCTGCTTGTCTTTCAAAAATACGATGTTGTCGACACTTTTGCATGGTGGTTTATACGCAGATACCCTATACGGCCCAAATGTGCGGCGAGACCTATCATGAAAGGAATGCTTTCATGATAGCGCTGCGATGAGTCCCAAGAGTCAGGCTACTGATCTGGCGGATTACGACTTGAATGCGGACGCAGGTTTCCATTCGTTTCTGATGTCACCGGTACAGCCGTGTGGCGGATCGCTTCGATCCCTTTCACAATAAGGAGTCACGAACATGATTGCTCAGAAGAATGGCTCGCTCGGCGCGAGTCGCGTCTTGCGGCAAACGACAATCGCGGCAATAGCCGCTCTGGCCGTGCTCGCCGGCGTGGCCCCTGGTTCGGCGCAAAGCCAGACCATCAAGATCGGCGTGCCTGTGCCGTTGTCGGGCAGCAGCGCCAACGCCGGAACGGACATCGTCAATGGCGCCAAGCTTGCCGCCGCCAGAATCAATACGGCTGGCGGCGTTCTCGGCAAACAGATCGAAATAGTGCCGGAGGACGACGCCTGCGACGCGCAGACGGCTGTGCAGGCAGCGCAGAAACTTGTCGATGCGGGGGTCGTCGCGGTAGCCGGTGGTTATTGCTCCAGCGCGGCGCTACCGGAATTAACGACATTTCATCGGGCCGGGATCCCCTACGTGCTGGATGCGTCGACCAATCCCAAGCTGACCGAAATGGGCTATGACAACGTGTTCCGCACGATCGGCCGTGACGACGAGCAGGGTCCGTTTGCAGCCAGTTTCATCAAGAACTCTCTACATGCAAAGCGGGCAGCCGTGATCAACGACAACACGACCTATTCCAAGGGCCTGGCCGACAACACCGTGGAAGCCCTGAAAAAGGGCGGCGTCGATGTCGTCTACGACGACGCGATCACGCCCGGTCAGATGGACTACTCGCCAACGCTGACCCATGTCGCCGCATTGAAACCCGACGTGATCTACTACACCGGCTATTTCTCCGAAGCTGGCCTGTTGGTGAAGGAGGCGCGGCAACTGGGCCTGAAGATGACCTTCATGGGCGGCGACGCCACCAATGACCCCACGCTGATGAAAACAGCCGGCCCAGCGGCCAACGACATGATCATCACCACGGCGCCGCTGGCGCAGTTCCTGAGCGCCGCCCATGGCTACGTCGACGACTATACGAAGGCTTACGGGCAAGGCCCGGGCCCGTATTCCGTCTACGAGTACGATGCCGTCGGAGTCACGGCGAAAGCGATCGCGGACGCAAAATCGGCGACGCCCGCCGCGATCACGGCTGCCCTGCACAAGATCTCGAACTACCCGGGCGCGACCGGGACGATCGGCTTCAACCCGAAGGGTGACCGCAGCGTGGCGGTGTACATCACCATCATTGTTCGCGACGGTAATTTCGCGCCCTACCAGAAGCAGGATGCAAACGGACACTGGATGGCGATGAAATAGTCGCGCGCCGCCTACCGCGCCCAGCCATGAGCACCTTCTTCCAGTTCGTCATCGAAGGGCTGACGATCGGCTCGTTCTATGCCCTTGTCGCCCTCGGCTACACGATGGTCTACGGGATTATCCGGCTGATCAACTTCGCTCACGGCGACTTGTTCATGGTCGGTGCGTTCATCGGCTGGACCGGTTTGACGGCGCTTGCTGCAGCGCACGTGCCGCTCGCTTTGGCGCTGCTGATTACCCTTGTGGCTTCGATGGCGGTCACAGGGGCACTTGGGCTCGCGATCGAGCGGGTTGCGTACCAGCCGCTGTTGCGCGCGCCGCGGCTGTCGATTCTGATCACGGCGCTCGGCGTCTCCCTGGCGCTGGAAAACGGCGTGCTGCTACTCTACGGCGCCGGTTTCAACACTTATCCCCACGTGCTCAGCCACACAGGACTCGATGTCCACGGCGTGCAGATCACGTTCGCGCAGATCGGCATCATCGTGGCCAGCTTTGCGTTGATGCTCGCGTTGTATTTCTTCGTTCACCGTACGTTCGTCGGCACCGCGATGCGCGCGCTGGCGATTGATCAGGATGCGGCGCGTCTAATGGGCATTGATGTCGAGCGGCTGATCCAGCTAACCTTCTTCCTGGGTTCGGCGCTGGCCGCCGTGGCAGGGGTCATGGAAGGGCTCTACTACACCCAGATCAATTTCTTCATGGGCTTCGTGCTTGGCCTGCGTGCCTTCACCGCTGCGGTTCTCGGCGGCATCGGCAACATTCCGGGAGCCATGGCCGGCGGCATCCTGATCGGCCTGCTCGAGGCCTTCGGCGCCGGCTATGTCTCGTCACGGTGGACCGATGTGTTCGTGTTCGGTGTGCTGATCGGCGTGCTCGTGATCAAACCGACCGGGTTGTTCGGTGAACGCGTTGTCGAGAGAATGTAGCCCATGAGCGCACTGCAGGCGTCATCGCGTTGGTCCCGCCCTGCCGGCGCCGCTCTTCTTGTCGCCGCCGCGGCGCTGCCGGCTGTCGCCAGCAACTATGTCGTCGATGTCGGCCTGACCATCGCCACCTATTCGATCCTGGGTCTCGGGCTGAACATCGTAGTGGGTTATGCAGGGCTGCTGGATCTGGGCTATGCAGCCTTCTTTGCCATCGGCGCCTACACCACGGCGCTGCTGGAAACGCTGTTGCACTTCTCGTTCTGGGAAACGCTGCCGTTCAGCCTGGCGTTTGCCGGTGCGTCGGGTATCGTCATCGGCTACCCTACCCTGCGCCTGCGCAGCGACTATCTGGCCATTGTGACGCTTGGGTTCGGTGAGATCACGCGCATCGTTGCCACCAACCTCAACATCACGGGTGGCCCGAACGGCATCTACGGCATCGAGAGCCCCAGCCTGTTCGGTTACGAGATCAGTTCGCCGCGTGCGGTCTACGAACTGGGCATTGCGTTCCTCGTGCTGGTGCTCGTGTTCGCGATCCGGCTCGGCCAGTCGCGGCTCGGTCGCGCCTGGACCAGCATCCGTGAGGACGAGGACGCGGCCGAGGCCGTAGGCGTGCCTACACTGCGCGTCAAACTGCTCGCCTACGTCATGGGCGCATTGATCGGCGGTTTCGGGGGTAGCCTGTTCGCCGCGCGCTTCGGGACCATCGACCCGACAGGCTTCACGTATCTGCAGTCCGTCACAATCCTGATCGTTGTCGTGCTCGGCGGCCGGGGCAGCATTCCTGGCGTGATCCTGGGCGCAGTCATCGTTGCCGGCCTGCCCGAGATGCTGCGTTTCCTCAACCTTTGGCGCATCTTCGCTTTTGCGATCGGGCTCGTGATCCTGATGCTGCTCCGGCCGCAAGGGCTGTGGCCGGCACCGCTGCGCCGCGTGGCGCTCCCGCGCAAGGATGCCGGCGGCGCGACAACACCCGTGCCCCGGGAAACTATCACCGATGAAATCCTGCTCGAGGTGCGCAACATGCAGCGCCGCTTCGGCGGTGTGCTGGCAGTCGGCGGTGTCAGCTTCACCGTGCGCAGCGGTGAGATTGTCAGCCTGATCGGCCCGAACGGCGCCGGCAAGACAACAGTGTTCAACTGTCTCACCGGTGTGATCCGCACGACCGGCGGTCAGGTTTTCTGGCGGGGTGCCTCACTGGTCGGCGGAGCGCCGCATCGCATTGTCCATCGCGGCATGGCGCGCACCTTCCAGGGCATCCGCCTGTTTGCCAACATGACGGCCGTCGAGAACGTGCTGATCGGCATGGATCATCGGCTTCGGACGTGGCTCTGGGCCGAGCTGGTTGCGTGGCCCTCCGCGCGTGCCGAGGCAGCGGATCATGCGGCTGAAGGCATGAGCTGGCTCGGCTTCGTCGGCCTCGGCGCTCGGGCCGGCGAACGGGCGGCTGACCTGCCCTATGGCGATCAACGCCGGCTGGAGATTGCCCGTGCCCTCGCCAGCAACCCGCGCCTGCTGCTGCTGGACGAGCCGGCGGCGGGGATGAACCCGACCGAGAAGCACGCGCTGATGGAATTGATCCGGCGTATCCGGGATCTTGGCGTGACGGTGCTGTTGATCGAACACGACATGATGCTGGTGATGGGCGTGTCGGACCGGATTATTGTCATGGACCATGGCGTCATCATTGCCGAGGGTCTGCCGTCCGAGATCCAGGCCAACCCGCGTGTGATCGACGCCTATCTAGGTACGGCCGGCAAAGATGAGGCCGCCGACGATGCTGCCGGGGAGGCATCGCTGTGGGACTCCTAGAAATCCGCGATCTGCATGTGAGCTATGGGAACGTTGAGGTTCTGCATGGCATATCTCTGGACGTCGGGGAAGGTGAGATCGTCGCGTTGCTCGGCAGCAACGGGGCTGGAAAGACCACCACGCTACGGGCCATTTCCGGCTTGATTCGCCCACGGGCGGGAGAGATCGTGATGGCCGGGCACCCGCTGAACGCACTGCGGGCTCACCAGATCGTGGCGCTCGGTCTCGGTCACGTGCCAGAAGGCCGCCGCATGTTCAGCGCGCTGACGGTCGAGGAAAATCTGCAGCTCGGCGGCTATCTGATCCGGCGCGACGGCGCCGTGCTGGCGCAGCGGATGGACACGGTCTATCAGACTTTTCCGCGGCTTGGTGAGCGACGCAACCAGTTGGCGGGGACGCTCAGCGGTGGCGAACAGCAGATGCTGGCGATCGCACGCGCCCTGATGCTGCGGCCACGCATAATCGTGCTGGACGAACCGTCCATGGGACTGGCGCCGAAACTGGTTCGCGTGATTTTCGGCATGATTGTCGATATCTGCAACGAAGGCACATCGATCCTCCTCGTCGAACAGAACGCACGTCAGGCGCTGCGCATCGCTCATCGGGCCTACGTGCTGGAAAGCGGCCACATTGCGCTGGCCGGCCCAGCCCGGGATCTGGCGCAGGACAGCCGGGTCCGCGCCGCGTATCTTGGCGGTAGCGCAGCAGCTACAGAGTGATCCGTGAATGGGTCGCGAGAAGCGATTGATAAGACAGCCACGGTCAATTCCATGCTCTGCCGGACGACGGCGCTCGGGGTGCTCAACACCTGGCCGTCAACAAAGATCTCACGCACGGCCCTTCAAAGGCGAGGAAGTGCACGAACCGGGGCCCTGAGCGGCGATCCAACGTTTGGCCACGAATGGCAAGAGCACGCTTATGCTGTGCCACCGACGGTCAAGGCCCTGCCCTTACTTCGCGAAGAGTGCGCACTTTGAGCGACGCGGGACTGAACGGGCACTCTGTCGCTGCGCGCGTTTTGGCGCTGTTTCCACGCCGAATATCGGCTGAGTGCCGCGTCAAAATCAGCGACGCAATTGTGATCCTCAACTGCGCGCAATTCGTTTTCTTCGCGCAGTTCCAGCGCCATCAGCCATGCCCGCCGCCCAAACTCGGCGCAGTGCCCCTTGATGTTCGCGACGAACTCATCAACACTCGGGCATTCATCGTTCGAACGGATCTGCTCCGCACTGTAAGTGACGTTGGCGCCGAACGCTCGCAGGTAAGACGCTTTTCCAGCGTCAAGATCGCGCCATTGAATGTCATCGGAAAACGCAAAAAGCGGGAGCTCTATCTCGCCTAACAGCACGTGGCGGTGTTCCGACGTGTTTCTACGGTCAGCGCGATTGATCGTCGCCTGACATTGATGGACGAAATCCTCGAGTGCTATGGCCACGGTCAATGCTGTGTGACGCTCTGCATGGATACGCTCGGCGGCGCTGCGTGCCGAATTGCGCCTGCGAGCGAACGCATTACAAGCCAGGTTGACGACCGCGCTGAAGACTCCAGCGCCTAGGGCTACAGGTAACCAGGGCGACATAGTGCTCTCGCTAGATTCCATCGGCACTTCATCGGCCGATCTTAATAGACGCCAATGCAGAACGAAGTGATTCCCTAGGTGTGGCATAACGATGCCATCCACATCTAGGGCAATGCGACCAATTTAATCATTTTGCTGCGATCGCTGTCACCCTATTTGTATGAATGACAGGAGCAGTGTTGTGAAGTTTTGACACTGTCGAAACCGGCGTGTCTGAGCAAGGTAACGTGCCAAAGGCGAGTAGTCGAATTCGCCACACGATTGTAAGAAACGGGCAGACCTCGTGCTGCTCTGGCTACGGGCGACGCAGCCGGAGATGACCGCGTGCACTTCGTTGGATGCCTGTGCGCCGCGGCGACCATTGCCGTGTCGGCGATCCTCTTCACCGGCGTTTTCAACGCCGAGCGCGGACTGGTCGGCTTTCTCGTGCCGCGCACACATAGCGACCGGGGGCTCATCCTCAGCGCTAAACTTGAGCCGGAGGGTGTAGCGATCGTATTTGGGTGGGATTAGCCGGCTGGTTTGTCCGCCGCACATATGAGATCGATCTGGGCGATATTGATAGCGTTCCCCGAATCCAACGACGGGGGAGCCTCGCGTCGCGATAGATCGTATGGACACTCTACGATCCAGGGAGGACGAGCCATGGGGAACAGATATGAACGCTCACGCATGTCGCGTTCGTTCACGCACAAAGGTGTCCAATACCATCCAGGAGTACTGGTGGTTCTCGCCGTGCAATTGCTCTGTCTGAGCGCGTTCGCGTTTTCACCGGACAGTTTCGATCACAACAAGTGGCTGTCCGCGGCAATCGCATTCAGCCTGCTCTTCGGGCTGATTCTGTCGCTCGGTTTTTTCGGAACGTGGAATCAGTTCAGAGACGATGTCGGCCTGTGGACGTTCCTCAACACGAACCCGGTCGATTCTGCCGTTGCGATAGCTACGGCAGGTGAGGTCCTTGCAATTTTGTTGAAACGGCTAGGCTAAGAGATGGATGCTGGGTTTTGGGCAGCACTCGGCGCGCCCCGCGTTCACGAGGCGCGCGCTCGGGGAAGTTCTGTGACGCGACGGCGCCATTGCGCCCTGCACACGGATTGAACGGCACGCTACCTGACAAATCGGCTTCTTTGTACATAGTTATCCGAATCAATCAACATGATTTCCCCTTGCCGGGACGTGGTAATTACGTGCCGTCCGACTTCAGAATTTCTCTCGCCGGAATTAAATCGACCCATGCCGACTAGTGCCGAACGTGATGCCCTGCTGACATCGCGTCTTTAATTTTTAGCGGGAAATCTCGGGAGATGGGCCGGAATGGAAGGCTTCAGCCCATGACTGGTCCATCGCCAGCAGCGCACCCAGTACCGGAAGCAGCAACACGCCCGTTTTGCCCGCGCCGAAACTGCCCGAATGCACCGCGAGCTCGAGCGCGACGAGTCCGGCTGATCATTCCGGACCAGGAATTCGAGCGCGATTGCGACTATATTGAATGATAAGACTCTGTCGAACTTGGCCGCCGGAACAGCAGGTACCGTCATGGCCGGCGCGACGGACTGGGTCGCGGGTATTCCCGATAGGAGGCCCGAAATGCGGCGCATCTATTTCCTGTTGCCCAATGTGCAAAGCGCGAAGGGAATCATCGACGAACTGTTGCTGAAGCGGATCGAGTGGAGACATATCCACGTGCTCGCGAATCCGGGCGTCCGACTTGAGGACTTGCCGCAGGCGACACTCGCGCAGCGCAGCGACCTGCTTCCCGCGCTCGCACGGGGCACTGCGGCGGGCGGCGTCAC
>JGI12635J15846_10000567_pt1 | contig 32049 bp, 29 predicted proteins | sample BlaSpr_A8_OM2_M2_FD_15846 | JGI IMG/M metagenome (IMG submission 15846)
GATACCAGCGTGATCCCGATAATCAGCGAAATGATTAACCGCAGACTCAGTAGTCGCATGTTCCGCCTTCCCTACTTAGGATCTTCGTAACGAATTTAAGAGAGAAAATTGCGAGTTATGAATGGCCGGAACTGAACGGGAGNCCATGTTGGAAATTCCTGAGAGTCGCGATGCTCTCTCCATACGTTACTCCCTCCAGTCCTCTCAAGTTATCTCGCCTAGATCCCTCGGGGTGTTTGCGCATTCCTTAGATCTTAGATGATGGTAAGAGGCCGACCCTAACAACAACATACCTAAATCCCTGTAAATGTAAACCGCGCTGGCGAGTGTGCAGAAGGTGCCAGTGGGACATTGGAGTTTGATCGGCGAATTTACTGCCAGAAGCTCAAATACAGTCGGCACCCTAAGTCGCAAGAGTATTGACTTTAGCCTGTTAGCACGACCGGCAGAGAGGGGCCTCGAAGTTGCAGAACTGCAAGCTTGCGTCTACAGCTCAAACCGGATGGAAGGGCGAGACAGTGATGATTACGGTAAGGACGTACGAATTCAAACACACAGTTGCTCGCTTCGAGCACGGAAGAGGTTGGCTTATGACAAGGATTAGTTCTTCGCTACCGAGATTTGTCCTGGTGCTCGGCGCTAGTTTCTTACTTCTAGTTGGGATGGGATGGTCGCGGGACGATAGCGACAAAAATGAAACCAGCATTCAAAAGCGAATCGTCGCGTCGGCTCACGTTTTAGACGAGATAATGGCNGTTCCGGACAAAGCAATACCAGACAAAGTTATGCACGANGCCAAATGCATTGCAGTAATTCCTTCNATGGTGAAAATTGCGATCGGNTTCGGAGGACAACATGGACACGGTGTGGCCGTGTGCCGCTTGGCGAGTGGACGGTGGAGCGGTCCCGCACCCATTTCCATCACCGGTGGAAGCTGGGGACTGCAACTTGGAGGTCAAGCTNTCGACATAGTGCTGATAGTAACGAATCAGCAGGGCATGGATCATCTGNTGTCCGACAAATTCAAGATTGGGGCGGATGCTTCAGCTGCTGCCGGTCCAGTGGGCCGCGATGCGGCCGCCGACACAGACCTGAAGTTGCAAGCTGAAATGCTGACCTATTCCAGGGCGCGTGGGCTGTTTGCGGGTATTGATCTGAGCGGCTCAGCGGTTACGCAAGACAAAGACGAGACTCATCTACTGTATGGAAAGTTTGTGCCGTTCGGAGACATTCTCGAAGGCAAAGTTCCTCCGCCCCCGGGAAGCCGTCCGCTGGAAGTGGCCGTGAGGAAATATGCGAACGAGACTCATGATCACGGCCAGTTGCAGACCGCGCCACCGACAAACGAAACCGCCAGCCGGTAATTGGTGGAAGTTGCAGTACTCAGCTCTTCAGAGAACGCAGGCCAGGCTAGCCGCCTGGCCTGCGGTTTTTTTGCAGCCCTATTGCTGGCTCCGCGGATGAACTTTACATGCCAGACCCGATAGAACATGGCCAGTAGCGAGCTTAGAGTCCACAAAGTGAATTGCTCATCCATTGAGCACAGAGAGGTTTCATATGAAGATTCCGGCATTACCGAGATACATNGCGTCCACAGGTATCAGCTTGCTGCTGCTCGGCGGAATGGCGTGGTGCGCCGATCAGTCGGATATCGATAAACGNATCGATAAGTCGGCNCAGGTCTTAACCGAGATTATGTCTACACCTGACAAAGCGATTCCTGACAAAGTGATGAAAGATGCGAAGTGCATTGCAGTGATTCCCTCCATGGTGAAAATTGCAGTGGGCTTTGGAGGAAGTCACGGCAAGGGCGTAGCTACTTGCCGCGCGGCCAGCGGGAATTGGAGCTCGCCTGCGCCAATTACGATGACCGGCGGAAGTTGGGGCTTGCAACTGGGAGGCCAGGCTGTGGATGTGGTGATGGTCGTGACGAACGATGAAGGGATGCAGCATCTGCTCTCCAGCAAGTTCAAGCTCGGCGCCGATGCTTCGGCTGCCGCTGGCCCGGTAGGGCGCGATGCGGCGGCGGATACAGACTGGAAAATGAAGGCTGAAGTGCTGACCTACTCCCGCGCCCGCGGTATTTTTGCGGGTATCGATCTCAATGGGGCGAGCGTTACCCAAGACAAGGACGAGACTCGAATTCTCTACGGCAAGTTCGTTCCATTCAACGAAATTCTTGAAGGGAATGTTCCGACGCCTGAGAGTGCCACTCCTTTCCTGGCGGCAGTGCAAAAGTACTCAGGACAGTCCCAGCAGGGTGCGGCGCAGCCAACAGAGGATGGAAGTTCGGCGAGTCGGTAGTGAGGGGCTTGCTGGTTTCCCTCTTTAGTCCTTATGGTCGGCCTGGATATCTGTTTGACTCGCCAGGCCCAAAGAGTTCAACGCTGTTGAAAATCGAATGGAGGCTTCAATGTCAACGATTCTGCTTATCCTTCTTGTGCTGTTACTTGTAGGGGCGTTACCAGCCTGGCCTTACAGCCGAGGCTGGGGATACTATCCGAGCGGCGGTCTAGGTCTGGTCGTGGTGGTTTTGTTGGTATTGTTGCTGGCCGGAAGATTGTAGCCGGGTTTCGCCCGGCTATAACTTCGCCGCATTTCGAGTAGATACACTTTGTGACGCAAGGAGAGCGCCTGCGCTCTCCTTATTTTTTTTTATTTTGGATCCGTAAAATGGTCAGGTTTTCACCATTCGCTGGATATACGAAATTCGTCATATAAATACAAAATTCACCTTATGGTGAACCTTCTGTGCTGAGGCTATTCTTGATTTCTACTCGACAGACGCCCCTAACGGAGCCGGTGCCGTTTATCTGAACAGGTATTTGGCACCGGCTCCCTCCTCCTCCCAAAGGGGGCGATTACAGCGATTCGAATGCTGGGATACACAGTGCACGGGATTGGTCAGTAGCGACTGAACCGCTAAATTTGGTCCGCGGGTTCAAAAGGAGGGAAGATGCTTTACTGGACAATTGTATTTTTGGTGGTGGCGATCATCGCGGGCATTCTGGGATTTACGGGCGTCGCAATCGCGGCCGCCGGTGTCGCCAAACTGCTGTTTTTTATTTTCCTTGTATTGTTCGTGATCTCGCTGATTAGTCATCTGGGACGCGGGCGCAGCAGCGTTTAGTGGAATCAGCCAGGCAGGAAGCGGGTGGTGATCGAGAGTTGGTCCAAATCAGGCTGACTCTTGATTCCACTTGCAACCAGTAGCGCCAGGATCTCGTACCATTCACAGCCAGCCCCTGCAACCCCTTCAATTCACAGTCTCTGTCGTTTTCAAGACTCAAATGTGTGCGGTATTGCACATACAAAAACAAGCCTAAGGCGTAAATTCAAAGCGTCTCTTTCTAGCAATTCCGCAAAAGCCACGAGGCTTACACGGTTCCTGCGAAATCGGACCACGTTGTGTTGTCTGAAACGAAGGGAACCATCTTATGGCCAGCCAGTTGAGCCGGGGTTCGACCAGCCGTGTGAAGACCGATTCTGAGAGGGATATAGGAAATCTAATCCTTCGAAGCCTTCCGCGCGGCGAATGCGCGCAGATTTTTCCCGCTCTTGAGTTCGTACGGTTGAAACTCCATCAAGTGCTTCACGAACCCGGTGAACTTATCAAGTCTTGCTACTTCATGAACGATGGTATGTGTTCCGTGTTGACGGTTCAGCCTGACGGAGAGAGCATTGAAGTGGGGTTGATCGGTAGGGAGGGATTCGCTGGTCTGCCCGTAATCTTCGGTTTTAAAACCAGCGCGTTAAGGATTATCACGCAGGGAGATGGATCGGCGTACCGCCTGGACGTTTCGATTCTTCGAAGTTTTCTTCCCCATTGCACGTCTCTGGAGCGGCAGCTTCAACGATATTCAATGGTTTTAGGAATTCAGTCGACCCAGCTTGCCGCTTGTAACAGCCTGCACGATGTGGAAGAACGACTGGCTCGATGGCTGTTGATGAGCTACGACCGGATTGGAAACAAGACGATGCCGCTCACTCAGGAGTTCCTGTCGCAGATGTTGGGTACACGAAGATCAACCGTCAGCGTGGCGGCCAGCGTATTGCAAAAGGCGGGAATAATTTCTTACACCCGTGGAAACGTAACCATCATAAACAAGCCCAAGCTTGAGGCGGCTGCCTGCGAGTGTTACGAGATCATTCAGCAGCAGAAAACCCGATGGCAGGCCGAAACCAGATAGCCCTGGGCAACTCGTGAGCCGAGCCGCCTCCTCTAAAACATCCAGTTCCAATGCTGCGACGAAAAAGGCAACCCGAAAATATGGCCTTGCTCGGCGGCTCGCTTGCTTTGATGGGTGTGGAAGATGGCAAGCAGCGGAAGCATCGTTCTGGCGCATTCTCCACTACTTTTGTTTGACCTAAGCTCTTCGATTTCACCTTAGTAATTCAACGCTCACTCTTCTCTGTGATTTCTGGCAATCGGGTGAACACGGTATCTCTGCGCAAGATATTGCTGATGAATGCTTTGCCTCATCCGATATTCGATCCAGGAAGCCATCCTGCGTAAACCGCCTCCTGATTCTTGGCATCTATAGCTCAGTCGTTTTCCGGGAAGAGCCAGGCGACAAGATTCAAGGAGCGCCAATGTCGAATTCTCAGGGTCCACAATCCGCTCGTACGCTGCTCCCGAATGGTCCCTTCGAAAGGTTTAATACTACGTACTCTAACCGCGAACCGAGTTACAGTCGCCCCCGGGATGTTCCAGTGGTGAGAATGCCACCCCGCCAGCGCGATCAAAGGCTGCTTGCTCCAGATGCGATCTGGGGTCAGTACAATAATTACCGCTCGAACGGGCTCATGGGCTCGATAGTGTTCCACGTAGTGGTAGTGGGGTTGCTTCTCGCGGGCACGATTTTTGGCCACAAAGTAGTGAGCAAGGCTCCGGAGCACGAAACCGTGACTCTAATAGCTCCCTCGCCAGACTCCTACGCACTTCCGGTGGCAAAGAAGGTAGTTAGCGGTGGCGGTGGTGGCGGCGATCATGACATTTTACCGGCTCCAAAGGCGAGATTGCCGAAGTTCGCCATGGAACAAATCACGCCTCCAGCGATTGTGCTGCGCAATGATCATCCTAAGTTGGCGGTAGCGCCGACCGTGGTGGTTCCGCCGCAGGTTCACGTGGCTCAGAACATGATGCCAAACCTGGGCGTGCAATCGGCAGCGCCGCTGCCGTCCGCTCCGCCTTCGAATGGCACTGGCTCGGGCGGCGGCATCGGCTCAGGCTCGGGAGGTGGCGTTGGTGTGGGCCATGGACCGGGAGTGGGCGCGGGCAGCGGCGGTGGAATCGGAGGAGGCGTATACAAAGTGGGTGGCGGAATTTCCGCGCCTCAACCTGTTTCAACTCCGGATCCCGAATATACCGAACAGGCTCGGGAGGCAAAAACTCAGGGCACCTGCATTCTCTGGCTGATTGTGGACGACCAGGGACGCCCTCGCGACATCAGGGTAGTGCGAGGATTGGGTTTCGGCCTGGACGCAAAGGCAATTGAAGCGGTAAAGCAGTGGACGTTTCAACCGGCTATGAAAGATGGAAGGCCGGTCAATGTGCAGATAAGTGTTGAGGTTGGATTCAAGTTGTATTAATGGATTGCGCGTCACCCGGCGGCAGCTGTGTCGATCGCAGCTGCCGTTTTTATTTCTGTTTCTGCCGTGGCAACACACAACTCAAATTAAAGTTTCGCGGGGAGCTGGATAGAAAGTGCACAATCCCATAAAAAAATTACCTATTCTGCGGTACAGCAAATCTCGCATCCAATTACAGGTGGTCCCTTATGGGAGCCAGAACTGTCCTCCGTTAACCTTTCTTTCGACGCTGAGAGTTCCCAAGATCGTAAAGGGAGCGACAAAAAACAGCGCGCGGTAAACGAAGGAGACAAAAGTGGCCACTTGCGTAATTTCTGCTGCAGCGACCGACCTGATTCCAGCCCGGGTGGAAGTCCAAAAGGACGATTCCGAACGAAGTCTGGTTCAGCGGGCACAACAGGGCGACCAAGAGGCGTTTGCCACCCTCTTCCAATTGCATAAAAAACGTGTGTACTCCGTGTGCTTGCAAATGACAAAAGATGTTGCGGATGCGGAAGACCTGACCCAGGAAGCATTTCTGCAAGTGTTTCGCAACGTAAACTCTTTTCGCGGTGATTCTGCTTTCTCCACCTGGCTATACCGGATTGCGGTGAACACGGTATTGATGAAGTTGCGCCGCCGGAAAGCGCCGCCGCTTCTCTCGCTGGACGAGCCAGTCTCACCGGAATCTCCTTCGCTAAAGCGGGACGTTGGCAAAGCCGATCCGAGTCTTTCAGGCGCAGTCGACCGCATCGCGCTGCGCCGCGCGATCGAGGAATTGCCTGAAGGATGCCGGCAAATTTTCGATCTTCATGAAGTTCAGGGTTTTCAGCATCACGAAATTGCTCGGCAGTTGCAGTGCTCGATCGGAAATTCAAAATCGCAGCTGCACAAGGCGAAGATGAAAATGCGCGACTTGCTCTTTCCGAAGAACGGCCCTGCCCGGCCGTCGTCCGTGTCTACGACGGCGAGCGAAGACCTGGTTGCCAGTTAGTGGCTTGCAGAGAGTGACGAGCAACCGGAGCGTTGTTGGATTCGAAAGGGGTAAGGCCGTGGGAAACGGGGCCATCATCTTAGTTGGGGCGTCATCGGAGTCTCGTGACGACGAGGATCCCCTTGGCATTGGTTCTGTCGCATGTATCGAAGTTGCTGGCCGCTCAGCCTTGGAACGAATGGTGGAGCGATTTGAAGCAGTTGGCATCACGGCGATTTCGATTCTAGTCACAGCCCGGAACCGCGCGTGGCTATGCCCATTCCGCGCTACCCACGCTGGCGTTACTGTTCAGGTTGTCAGTGATCTGAACTTCGGGATGCGAAGCGAAATAGCCAATCACAATCGGCATGAACTCGAACACTCGTTCGTCAGTTGGGCATCGGCTTATGTCGAAACCGATCTGCTCGATCTTCTGTGCTTTCACGCGGAATCTAAGCAGGTTTTAACCCACACATATAGCGACCAAGGACCATTGCCTTTGTGGGTAGTCGATTGTGCCAAGGCGAGCCATGCGCCATTTGAGAATTGCCTCGAAGATGCGGCGCAGGCTTTAAGTTCGCGCTATTTTGTCCGGGAGTATTCAATTTGCCTCAATGGCCCGCAAGATCTTCGCAAGTTTGCTTCCGACATACTGAGCCGTCGCTGCCAAACGGACCCATGCGGCGAGCAAGTGCGGCCGGGCGTGTGGATAGATGAGGGAGCAGAGGTGCATCGCAGGTCTCGCATTGTTGCGCCTGCCTATATAGGCTGCCAGTCAACCATAAAGGCCGACGCCTTAATTACCCGCCTCAGCGACATTGAGAGAAACTGCCTTATTGAGAGCGGCACGGTTATCGAGGACAGTTCGGTACTGGAGAACACCAGTGTTGGAATTTGCCTGGATGTGTGTCACTCAGTGGCTAGCCGAAACCGGCTGTTGAATCTCGAGAGAGATGTCGTTGTTGAAATATCCGATTCGCACGTAATGAAGTCGAGCGTGGCCGCTCGCGCGCCTCTCGCAATTGAAAGTACGCGGGGCATTATTGATTTACGAACTTCACCAATGCCAGCTGCCTGGCAATTGGAAAACATTTAACCCCAGGAGTGACTTTAATGTATACGCGAGGTCCCGTTGTTGTGATGGAGTTGCCAGAAAGGCTGAACCATGTAGAGGCGGAAGCTTTCTGCAAGGAATTGCAGCCTCTTCTGGAGGATGACCGTCCATGTATTGTGTTGGATTGCTCATCGGTAAAGGCCATGGACAGCGCCGGGGTCGAGATGTTCTTGCAGTGTTTGCACGAGACGATGAAGCGAGATGGGGATCTAAAGCTGGCGGGAGTTCCCCCCTCTGTGGCCGTAATTCTGGAACTGATGCGCGTGGATCGTTTGTTCGAAATATTCGAGACGGCGGAGGAGGCGGTGCGCAGTTTTCAAGTATTCGCGCCGGCGGCAGTGGCTCAGAGTCAACCTTGGTATGTGCCCAGCCTAACCGACCTGAAGGTTGCAAGCTGAATTTGCGGCGCGTGAATTTGGGAATTGTGGGAGCGTACTCTATGCGGACAAGAGTTGGGCGGATGGTTCGTCAGGGATGTTTTGTCCTGACTTTGCCGGGGCTGATATCTACGGCATGGATGCCACTGGTTTCCGCTCAGACTGTGGAGATCCATTGCGTGGGCGTGCCTGTGCCACTGAACTCATCGCCTGCAGGTGCCGCCAACACCGGTGCTCTTCCAGATAGTCCGGGAGCTACTTTGGCCAGGCTCCAACCGGCTCCATTTTTCGAAGACCAGACTTCGAGCTCCCAGACCTCGAGCCCGCAAACTTCGGACACCCCAACCGTTGCCGGGTCTCAGGCGCAGCAGCCCTCGCAGCCTGTCCCACAATCTTCTCAAAATCCCGTGGGCACCGCCGCGGCGGAGCCTACGCACGCAAACGGCATTGCCGCCTCGCAACCGGCTGGCGTAGCGATTGCCCCCGGCAAGCAGCATCGAGTGCGAACCATTGTGATCGCCACGGGGGCGATCATTGCCGCTGGCGTTGCGATCGGTTCAGTCGCAGCTCTTACCGCCGGTACTGCGAGTCGCCCGCCGGGAGCGCACTAACTCGAGTCCGAGACAACTAGAAAGCGGAGTTCCATTCAGTGAAAATCGTGAGTTTTTCGGGAATCGATGGGGCTGGAAAGAGCACGCAAATCGCGGAGTTTGAACGGTGGCTTCACGATTCGGGACTCGGCACACGAGTGCTCACGTTTTGGGATGACGTCGTGGTTTTCTCCCGTTGGCGCGAATTCATGAGCTACAAGGCTTTTAAGGGAGAGCGAGGCGTGGGTTCTCCCGAGAAGCCTGTGCAACGGCGCGATAAAAATGTGACTGCGCTTCCGGTGACACTGGCCCGCTTATTTTTCTATTTCGTCGACACTCTCAGTCTTAGCCGGAGCGTGGCCCGGGCCAGGAGAAGCAATTACGATGTCATCGTCTTTGACCGTTATATCTACGACGAACTGGCCAATCTCCCTTTACAGCGGCATTCGGCGCAGGTGTTCGCACGGATTATTCTGCGTATTGCTCCCAAGCCGGATCTTGCGTTCGTGATCGATGCCGACCCCGACGCGGCGCAGGCTCGCAAGCCGGAATATCCTTTGGAGTTCGTTCGCCGGAACCGGCAGGCATACCTGACGCTCGCGGCTCTCTCCGGCGATATCACCGTTGTCCCTCCGGGTTCACTGGCGGAGATGAAAACCGGAATCCGCGAGAAAACTCTGCAGAAATTCCCCTCACAGAACCTTCCCCAGGAGAAGCCAAGCACAACCGCTTTCCCAGTATCTATCTAGCAGCCAACATATCTTCAACCGAACTCATCGAATCTTGATCCAACTCGATCATGATCCCCACAGTCATGATCTCGGTTGGGATGATCCCAGCACCGATTGACCTAGGGGGACGGAAAAGTACATGAAGATTTGTCTGGTCACCACATTTCCCCCCAGTCAGGGTGGACTTAGTGAATACGGATTACACCTTGCGAATGAATTGCAGCGCAATCCCTTTATTCGCCTGACCGTGCTGGCGGATACGATTTCAACTTCTGAGCCCGAGCTCGACAATTTTACGGTGGATCGGTGTTGGTCTTTCGATGACCCTGCCAGTACATTCCATATCTTGCGTGCGATCCGCAAGTCCAAGCCTGACGTGGTTTGGTTCAATCTGCTATTCAGTACATTTGGCCGAAATCCGCTTATTGCATTTGGCGGACTTCTTGCTCCGGTGCTTTCCCGATTGACCGGATGCTATACCCACGTGACGCTTCACCATCTGATGGACACGGTCAATCTGCAAGATGCCGGCGTGCGACACGCGCGTACTTATCGTATTGCGGGAGCTGTCGCTACTCGAATGCTTCTTCTGGCAAATTCGGTGTCGGTTCTGATGCCGGGATATCGCAACATTTTGCATGAAAAATACGGCCGCGATAACGTACATCTACGATCCCACGGCATTCTTTCGCGTGAGCCTCAATTCCCAGATTTTTCGCGCCGGGGCAATCCCGTGCAGCGTATTTTGGCCTTTGGAAAATGGGGGACCTATAAAAAATTGGAGTTGATGATCGAAGCCTTTAAGCGCATATCGGAAGCGCTTCCCAATGCGAGGTTGGTAGTCGGCGGTGGAAACCACCCTCAGGCGGCAGGCTATGTCGAATCGATGAAGAAGAAATGCGAGGGGAATCCGGCTATCGAATTTACCGGATACGTGCATGAGGAGCGTTTGCCTGAGCTATTCCAAAGTTCTTCCGTCGCCGTGATGCCGTATTCGTCCTCGACCGGCTGCAGCGGAGTGGCGCACGTGGCATGCGCCTACGGGGTTCCTATCGTTTGTGCCGATTTGGAGGATTTTCGCCAGATGTCGGACGGCGAGGGAATGGCGATTGAGTTCTATAAGCCGGGCGACGCCGAGGATTTGGCGAACTGCCTTATTCGATTTCTTAGCGATCCCGTGAAGCAGGAGTCCATGGCTGAGCAGAACTTTTCCGCGGCGCTCCGCATGACGATGCCAAACATCGTTCTCAAGTATCTACGTCACTTTGATCTGGAGAAGAGAAGCCTGGCTTTACGCCAAGTGATGAGACTCAGGAAACTGCCGAGCTGGGTTCCCTCCAAGCCTCTTCTGTTGCGCTTGATGACGCATAACTCTTTGGGATGGGTTCCCCGCTCCGCTCTACATCGTCCAGCGGTGACCAAGAAATCATTGAACAATAACGCTAATGGGCGTGGAAAGGTTGCCGGCGCTGGAGGTCCCCTTAACGGTCATGGAATAGGTGACGGCAGGAACGGAGCTGGTGGCAGTTTTGGCTCCGGTACTATACCCAGCGCAAGCAGTAGTGGCCATCCCCATTCCGAGAAGGGCGCAGAACGCGAGCGCTTGCACTCCCCGCTTGCGATTCCCCTGGCCCAGAAAAAAGAATCCGGCCAGACCGAAGGGAAGCATCCAGCCGGCGCTGAAGGGGAGAGCGTTGTGCCCATTCGGAGGGTTCACCCTGGCACGGAGTGAAGTGTCGGAGATGACCAGCGTGGAAGTGGCGGTCCGGCTGCCGGGAGTGACGGTAGCGGGATAGAAGGTGCAGCTAAGGTTGCTGGGAAGGGAACCGCAGCTGAGTGAAATAGGATTGTTGAAGGTTCCCGCCTGCGGTATCGCAGAAACGGTTAAAGTACCGGACAGTCCGGCCTGTATGGTGAGCGAACCAGGGGAAGCTTTGAGGGAAATGGTTGGTGTGGGGGGTGTGGGCGTAGGAGTTGGAGTGGGGGTTGATGCCTCGCATGTGGCTGTGTAATTCTCAGCGCCGCTGATCTGGTTTGCCAGGCTCGGCTTGCCAATCGCTTGTACAAACAACTGGTATTTTCCGTTGGGAATAGGGAACGCGCAGAGATTTAGCGAGCCTATTCCTGACGCGATGTCCGTGAGGGGCATTAGGCTCCGCCCGTCGTCGCTGATGTAGACGGTGTAATGGTCAACCGTATTTTCGTTCCCGGTAACACTCCATTGCAAAGTGTTGCCGGAAACCGATCCCGATACGGTTAGACAGTTGTCGATACCGGATTCAAGTTCCGTGGCTTCTTCGTAGTCATTCCATGTGACCAGTTGCAGGTCAGGCAACGGGTGACCGGAGTTATACATGCTGTTCAGCTTGGCGAAAGTTTGAAGCCAGGTTTGGCCACACTGCTGACCCATGATCCGGTGGGATCCCCATGATGCAAACATGTCGTTAAAACCTTTGTATGTCGCCCCCACTGTCTGTTCCTTGGGAAAGCTATTGGCCACATCGTAAAAACTTGCCATGTAATCCAAACCGTAATCTGCAGCGGTAGGCATGACCCAGGAATAGCTGCCGTCACTGAGCTGTTGGGTGAATCCATCATTGTTCTGGAACAAAAATGTGGGGTGCGTATTGAGTGCAGAGTTCGCGTTTTCCCAATTGACCGACGGATAAGAAAGACTGACGTTAAAATTTGTAACCATCGGCTGCCCGTTGATTTTCATGTAGGCGGGCGAAGGAAAATAAGTACGCTCGATGTACTGGAGGTCGTTCACCAAAGCCTGTTGAGGCGAGCAACCGTGACAGGAGTACCATTCGATGGCCCCCTGGTCGATCATGATGGCAAACGTAAATCCAGGATGGTTCTCGGCCGCGGCCATGACTAGCTGCGTTGCCTGATCAATTGAATTACCGGGCCCGTACCAGTCAATAATTACACCATCGATTCCGCGGCTGACCATGTCGTCGATTTGGCTCTGAACTTGTGCCGGGTTCGTCTCACTGTAACCAATATTCATATGGTTCGATTGGCCGAACCACAGAACCATGTGGGCATAGATCTTGGTGGTTGCGCCGGGATAGAGCAAGCTATGAACATCAAGCTTGCTGATATTTCCGGCACCCAGGTCGCCGTTCGGCAGACTCTTAAAGCTGTTAGCGGTGCTGGTGTTGTTGGAGGTTTGAGCGGCCAGAGTTGTGGTGGGTACGACGTAAGAAGAGCTAGCCGAACTCAGGGAAGAAACAATTAATAAGACAAACGCAACGGCAACGGCACGCATGGGTCCTCAGGGGGCAGAGTAGAGCCGAGGATCTTGCTTCGGATCTTTGTCTCAAGTTCCAACCAGCACAAGAAGGCGCGCCCGCCTATAAATTTCTTGCGGCTGGTCTTAAATTTTTGTTTTGCGGAACGGCGTCAGCTTAGGACGAAGGTGAGGTTAGAAAAAGATAACGCTGGTACATCATCCTTTTAGTGCTTAGCAGAGGCGGGAACTTCAGGCCTCTAGCGCGAGTTCACGGTAAGATTTTTCGCCGTATAGCGCGTGCCATCGAAGTTGGCCACGGTGGTCACGTCGGCTCCAGGACGGAGGCGATCGTCAATCGAGATAGTGGATGGATCCAAATAAATCTCGTAGGTTTTTTGATCGGTGGTGGAAGTCAATACCAGCAGGCCGATATGAAGGTCCAGCGAAGTTACCTCTCCAGAGAACGTGAAGTTGGTTCCGGGCACAGCCAGAATTGAAACGTGCTCAGCGTCCCGCGCATCTTTCTGCGAAGCAAATTCTACGTCCACCAATGTTCCGGGAACCAGTTCGCCGGCGGAAGCGGCGTGTCCATCCTGAACGATCTCGGTTCTGGAGTCGAGCGTCAGTTTTATTGGAGCGGGTGAGAGCTGATCGCGAACCACCAACTCGTTCTTATCAGGACGATAACTCACCACAACACCCTGGCTCTTGCCTGCTGCTGCGGCCGTGGCNAGGCGAATCGTACGCGCGAAGACGATGCCTCCATTGAGAATGGTATCGACATAAACACGATCGCCCGGGCGCAAGTCCGGCGGCGAAGCCAGCCCGCTTCCGTGAAGAATCTGAGTGCGCGGATCGTAGAAAATCTTCATCTTGCCACCGCCGAATATGTGCACGGTCAGATTGTCCTGCACACGATCTATCTTCTGAATGGTTCCACCGATCAGACTGGCCTTGGCATTCGGCAGCTGCGGAAGATCGGGAAGCAGGCTTGCAGGATCGACCAAGGTTTCTTCGTCCACAGCCGGAGTGCTGGGCTTAGCGGTGGAGGTGGTTACTGCGGGCGACTCCATGGAAGAAGTTGAAGTCACTGACTGGGAGGGTACCGTTTGTCCATGGGAGGGGCATCCCGCTAAAGAACCGATCAGGATCGTGCCCGCAAAAACGTGTGTTAAAAGGCGCTCCATCGTCTCTCCACGCACAGATATATCAAAGCTGGTATTGGATGCCTAAAAGCAGGCANCGGTAGTCAGATGAGCCGTGAAAATATGCTGCCGCCCGGCAAACGCAGCGGCGCGATTGGCATCTTAAGCGAGGCATTGTCTCGCATTTTTAAATTAAGAGGTCTCACAATGTTTTGGAGAGCAAGCGCAGTCGCCGCAGTGACCGGCCTTATTTTCGGATGCGCAGCTCACGTCCGCGCGGGTGATTTGAAAATCACCATACCCAGGCGCAGCCATCTCACTCCCGTACAGAGACTGAATCAGGAAGGGGTGGCAGAAGTCCAGAAGCGCAGATACGAGAAGGCCGAATCGCTTTTCTACAAGGCCTACCTGCTCGATCCGGATGATCCTTTTACTCTGAACAATCTAGGCTATATTTCAGAGTTAAAGGGACAGATCGACCGAGCCCTGAGCTTCTATTCGCTGGCGGGCCAGGAGGTTACTGACGCCGCAATCGCCAAGGCAAGTCTTCCGCGACTTAAAGGACGAACTCTTAAGGAAGCGCTGGCGATTCCTGACATGGAACTGCAGATCAACCACGATAACGTGGAAGCGGTGCGTTTGCTGGCGCAGGGGAGAGGTCCAGAGGCCGATTTGCTGCTTCGGAAAGCCTTAAACTCCGATCCCAACAATGTATTCACCTTGAATAACATGGGTGTGGCCAAGGAAATGGAAGGCGAATCCCAGGAAGCGCTTAAATACTATGACTCCGCAGCGGTCAAAAGTTCCAGCGCCGACGCTATCGTTACACTCAATCGTTCATGGCGGGGCAAACCAGTAAGCGAAATGGCTGCGCGCAACGCCCGGGATCTGCGCAGTAAGCTTGATAAAGAGGTCACCGCTCAACAGCAAATTGCGGAGCTGAACGCTCGCGGGGTAGCCGCGGTGAATCGCAACGAGTTGGTTACTGCGGAAAAGGACTTTCGGCAGGCTTATACTCTGGATCCCAGCAACGCTTTCGCCGTAAACAACTATGGCTATTTAGCCGAGCTCGAAGGGGATCGCGAGTCGGCTCAATTCTTCTATGATCAGGCGCAGACGCTGGCCGGAGCAAATACTCCAGTCGGGCTGGCTAGCCGGAGTTCGGCGCAAGGTCTGAAGCTCAGTCAAGTCGCTTCCGGCAGCGATGCGGATGTTGAGGCGAAACTGCAACAGCAACGCGAAGCGCGCCGCCAGCACCAGCAGCCCGTTCTGCTGCTTCGTCGAGATAACTCAGTAGTGCAGGAGCCGCCTGTTCCTCCCACCAGCACTGTGCCCGAGCCGCAGTAGATCGAAGTCGAGTCTAAAGGCCGCGCTCCTGGAAGCGGCCAATATCGGTTTCCGGATCATAGGAGAAATAGCGAAGCACATTCTTCATGTATCGCAGAAGAGTGTTGACGTTGGTGTGGTACCAACAACAACGGACCATCTGGGGCGAGAATCCACACACAAAGCGTAAGTGGGTGAGCTCTGGGCGGCGTGAATTCAGCAACGCAGCAGCCACGCGATGATTCCCATCCAGGATTGTCAATGGACCTTTACTATCCACTCCAATCAGCAGCACCGTGGGATTGATGACGTCGGTTCCCACCGATTTTGTCAGAAGGCGGAGTTTCGAGTAGAACTGATCATCGGCTGACTCTTCCGATAGCTTCACCCTGAGGCGCTCAATAATCTCCTGAAGATAGAAGCTTCCTTCGGCCACTCGCCGCCACTGTGCCCTGGGGAAAAAGCGGACGCGATCCAACTCCTTGGCGCCCAAATCGACCTCAAACCATTTGGTATCGGCGGGCAACTCCCGCCACATGGTTCCCCTGCGGAGAAACAAAAGAGCTTGTCGTACGGCGTTTTCCCGGGAACTGCTAAGGTCAGGATTCTTGACGAGAGTTTCAAACTCGATGCGATAATCATCGAACTCGGAGTGATGGAACTCGCTTCTGAGAAATTCCGACATGACTTCTTCTTCGGTCAACTGGCGTCCAATGTGCAGGCTGCTATAGGTGCCGAGAGCCTTGGGCGTGAGTTGATTGCGAAGCAGTGGAACAATAAGCACGAAAAGCAAAATCACCATCAACACCAGCTGGATCCAAATGACCTGGCGAAGCGTGTGATGAAGCAGGTAAATCCCCAGGGCCATCGCTCCGCTGAAGGCTAGCTGAAGCCAGCTTGTATTCGCGATTTTGCGCGACATTTCATAAGTGATGATCACGGAGCTCAGAGAATAGATTCCCGCGTTAATCGCATAAAGAATCAGCAAAGGAGCCAAAAGTCCGTAGCTGCCGACAGCGAACTGAGCTCCGAAGAGAGTTTTCCAAAGAAAGTTTGGCACCATCCATAGGCTGAGGATCAGGCAGGTCAGAATGAGAAAAACCATCGAAAGGGAAGTGAACAAGACCGGGCTAGCTTCGTGTTCATCCCCGGCTGCGCCAGCGGATACTGGAAACATGGTGTTCACCACGGACCATGCACACATGTTCACGAGCCTGCCAACCAAAGCTATTGCGGCATAGAATCCTGCTTCGACGGGTGGAAAAAAATGTTTTACAAGAACGATATCGAAATTATTAATTACCGTTTGTCCCGCAAAGAAGACTATGGCCTGCACGCCTTCGCCGGAAGAAATCGATAATCCTCGAAAGCGCAACGAGCCAATACCCGGACTTGGAAGCGCGAAAAAGTAAGCGACAATCACGGCCAGCACGCTGGCGAGGACCGCACCTTTCACGCCTAGTCCCATCTCGATCAGTACATACACCCCTCCCAGCCGCACTAATCCCTCCAGCATGAAATTGAGGGCGAGCGGACCAAAGGCGTGGATCCCCTGTATGTATCCACGGCGGACGCCGAGGGGGATATAGAAGGCTGTGCCAACAGCCAGTAGAGAGATAAGGTTCGAATCAGGCAGGTTTAGATAAATCGACAGAGATCCCCGGAACAGGAACAAAAGCAAGCCGATTCCGATGCCGGCTAACCACGCGCGCTGGTGCAGGTTGCCGAAGACGTTATACCGTTCCTCCGCGGAAGCTGCGTTCTTTGCGATATATTTTGCGCACACTACCTGAAAGGCCAGAGTGATGCATGACAGCAGCATCAGGATGGTGTAGACGGCCGTGGCATTCGCGAATCCGGTAGGGCCGAGGAGGCGCGCCGCGACGACGTTGTATGCCAGATTGGTGATGCCGACCAGACCCGATCCCGCCAGCAGCGTGATCGCGCCTCCCAGCAGCTGCGACTTCAGCGCTCTCGTTCGCACCGGTGTTTTGGCGGAACCCTCATCCGGGGAGCGCGATGCCACAGCGTTTTTGCTTGTACTGTTCATAATCACGAATGGGAGAGTCGCTCTAAAACAAAGTGAAGTGAATCACCGGAAGAATTGTTGATCTGCTTCCTCCGTCGAAGCTGTAAAAGGTCTGTTGCTGCACTCCTGCCGAAATCTGGAAAGGATGCGCAGCTGGCGGTCCTTCGCCATCTCCCTTCAGGATTCCGCCCCGTGAATGCGTGTAGCTGACGACAAACTGGCTTTGGGCATTGTCGTACTCGTGAAACCCCTGCCCGCGCGACAGCAAGAACGATCCCTGTACATCCCAACGGGAATTCGCGCGAAAATCGAATCGCCCTCCCGGAAGCCAAGCTTGAGCGATAGCGTAGTCGAGACCCTGTACCCTCCAGGAACGGAGATCCTCAGCCAGCACCGCGGCCGTGAGCCGACTTCCAAACTTGTGCTGAAACCCCACATAGGTCGACGTATAAAAATATTCCTGGATCATCGGGCGATAAAGCAGGTCGCGCACGTTGTAGCCCGCAAGCAGGGCATCGTGTCCCCAGGGACGCCCGACCGTGAACTCCAGGCTGCCAGATGCATCCCGCGAGTGCAAATTCTGATCGGTGAATGGCCCGGCTTCTCGAATACCGCTGGCGTAGAAGGACAACCAGTTGTAGAACGGACTGGAGTTGATGTACAGAAATTGCCGGAAAAGATTCTGGCTCATGTAGACAGGCGAGATGGTATCGCGGCGTATGTCGTACTGCAGGCCGCCATTGAATGCGATTGAGTTTGGACCCATGTGAAGAACGGGCGTGATGCCACCATTAAAATAGGTGTCATAGGTGTTGCGGTCTTGAATGACTCCAACGCTGGGAAAGAGAAACCGGCCATCGGTAAAGCTTTGCCCTACGAAACCGGAGATCATCGGCAAGCCATTGATATGAATGCGATAGTGAGTATCCGCGAGATCTTCGAAGGAATGGCGCGGCGGCGGAAGAAGCGCGGGATTGGTTACATGCAAAATCTTCGCGTCAAGCGTATAGACATTGATGTCTTCGAGCGCGGGAGCAAAGGACGCTTCCGGGAGCAGGCTTATATTTTGGTTAATCTGCGCGCCCTCTTCCAGGCCAAGCTCATTCTGCACGTTCTCGGTAACTTGATTATCCTGTCCGGCCACGGTGTTGGCCTGCGCAAAGGACGACAGCGCATGCACGGTATCTTGCTGCTGGCGATATAGATTGCCGGCAGCGATCATGTAATCGGAATCGTCAGTGAAATCGGTGGCTGGACCCAACGAAGCAAGCGCCTGTGCCGCCTTTTGAGTCTCTCCCTCAGCGACATAAGTATTCGCCAGGCCAATTTCCACTTCACGAGGATTGGCCCCAGCGAGCTTCGCTTTGTTGAAGTACGTTTCCGCCAAATCGAACTCGTGGGCGCCGAGAAAAATGTTTGCGGCTCGAAGAATGTCCTCTGGTGAAACTGGAGACTGATCGATCCGCGCTTCCGCAAAACCAAGAGCGAGCTGACGCTGAACCTCATCGTAGTGGCCTTGCTGCATGAATACTTCGGCGATCGCAAGGCGAACAGCCAGGCGATCGCCATTGCGAGCGTCCAATGCGCGCGCAAAGCGCTGCATGGCAGCGTCTTTGTCGCCCAGACTCAGTAATGCCGCGCCAGTGGCCATCAGAATTTCGACATCGTCTTTGCCGTACTGCTCAGCCAATTGAATGTCATGCAGGGTATCGTCGCGCAAACCTTCTTTGGCATGCACCTGGGCGCGCAAGGCGTAAACGCGCGCATCGGCCGGAGCTAATTTCTGCGCGACATCGAGCGCATTTAATGATTGCTGGTATCGCCGGAGGCGGAAAAGTGTATCGGCATAGGCCAATTCCGTGGGTAAATCATTTGGATCTTCTTCGAGCGCCGCGCGGTATTCACTTTCGGCATGAACAAAGTCCTGCTCCTGCCGAAACGCTTCTGCACGGGCCAGGCGTAAAGCATGCGACTTCCCTAGTAGTTTCTGAGCGGCATCCAACTGGCGAAGCGCTTTTTTGGAGCGATGCAACTGAAGGTCTGAAAACGCCAATCCCAGGTGTGCTTCCCCATAGTCGTTTTGCATATCCAGAGCGGTCTGGAAATCCTTGGCGGCATTTGCCGGCTGCCGCAGATCATTCAGAACGAATCCGCGATTCACGTAGCCCTCGGGCACCTTGGGGTCAAGTTCGAGTGCGCGGTTGTAATCGTTCAACGCCTCTTGCAAGTGGCCGTCATGCGCATGAATGTTTCCCGCCACGAGAGGCAAATCTTTATCATCGGGAAGAATCGACTGGTACTTGGCAATCAGCGTGAGAGCCTGATCGTACTGGTTCAGGTAATAGAGATCGTAAACCAGGTAAACCACGCCTTCGCGGTCGTGCGGAAGCTTCTCGATAACCTGGAATCCCAGCTTGGCCGATTCGGAGTAGTCTTTTCTAAGTGTCAGATAGCGCTCGCGTTCGCGCATCACCTGCGGAACGTCATTCATCGTGCCTTCTGCACGATCCAGCCATTCCTTTGCCAGATCCAGATTGTGGGCTTCCATGGCAGCATTGGCGCCACCGGCAATGATCATCCCGTTGCGCGGCATTCGGGTGTAAGCGTCATGATAATTTGCTTCCGCGGCACGATAATCGCGCGCGGCTGTATACAAGTCCCCGAGGGCCAGATACGGCTCATAATCCTTGTGATGCGCAGCGATGGCCCGTTTGAAGTATTGGACCGCGAGCTTTTCATCTCCCTTGTCACGCGCAAGATATCCCAGCGAAGACAGAGCCGTGCGGTTAGTCCGATCCAGTTCCAGCACTTGCGTGAAGGTTTTCTCAGCCTGATCTTTTTGACCGAGCTTCCATTGCAGGCTGGCATAGTTCAATAACGAATTCACGTTCGTTGGGGCGAGCGACAACGCTTGCTGCAAATCTTTGTTGGCGGCATCGTAATTTCCCAGTCCCGCCTCAATCGCCGCGCGCAACCTCAACATTTCCGGCTGGGCTGACGCTGGAACGGTGACCTGGTGGATTGCGATGGACGCGCTATCCAATTGCTGTTTGGCAGTCGCTTCGTCGTCCTGACGCAGACTGAGTTCGTACAAATTCAGCCGCAGTTCGATGGGATAGAGAGGTCCCTCGGGAATATTCGGAGGAAGATTGCTGAGCGCAAGGCTGTATTCCTTGGCGGCGTCGGCAAATCGATCCTCCGATTCAGCAACCGCGCCCTCAATCGCATGGAGTCGGTAATTGTTGGCATTGATCTGCCTGGCATCGTCGAGGAAAACACGTGCCGCATCCATCTGTCCCAGATCAACCAGGGCCTGGGCTGCGCTTAGATCGAGCCCGATATTGCCTTTGGCAGATTTTGCCAGTCGCGAATAAATGTCAGCGGCCTCCTGCTGTTTGCCGGCCAGTTGATACGTGTAAGCCAGTTCCGCTTCGACGTCGGTGTTTTTATCTTTGCCGGGAATCCCCTGCAATGTTGCAATGGCTTTGTCGAACTGCCCGTGATCTCGATACTCTCCCGCCACTGCGCGAAGCACTTCAGGATCGTTAGGCCCGCGCCGGCGCGCTACGTCCAGATAATGCGTGTACTCGTCTGGCTTTCCCAGACGTTCATAAGCATGTGCAATTAGAAGGTCGGTATGCGGCGTCGCCCGCAACATGTCGGCGCGCTTTAGAAATTCTAAGGCTTGAGTGGGATCTGAACTTAGCAACAACTCGCCCGCCAATTGGAGGCTGTTTGCATCTTTCGGATTCGCGTCCACCACTTCCTGCAGCAGCTTCTCTGCTTCGGCGTCGCGGCCCATTTTTGCCAGAGTTTGCGCCAGTCCAGCCATTCCGTTAGTGGAATGCGGCTTGATCTTAAGGCCGTGATTGTAGGCGTCGACCGAAGCCTGGTATCGCGCGTCTAGCCGTTCGGCATAGCCCAGCAGAAACCACAGGTCGGCATTTTGCGGAGCAGACTTTGCGGCAGTCTCAGCATAGGCGGCCGCAGCTTTGTAATCGCCTCTTTTTAGAGCGTCTTGCGCGGCACGAGCCTGGCGAGAAACTTCGATACTTGATCCCCAGCCAAGCTCTGAGCCGCTTTGAACGGAACTCGGAGACGATTCGCTGGTGGAACCCTGCGGTTTGGGCGAGGAACCGTTCTGACCGTTGATGTCGTATGTCTGCGCGTATGCGCTAGCAAAAAATACAACAATGCAAAAGCTCGTGAGCGGAAGTCGGCTTTTCACTGGTTCACCACGCTAAGTGCAAGTCTTTGCTATACCTCGCGCATAACAGTATTTGTTTCTGCGGCCCACATCAGATGCCACTCTTACTGGGAAGGCTGCTTTCCCGTCCTAAACATAAGGAGACCCCCATGACGGCCGAGTAAACCCTTGACGTGGTTTCCGAATCCAAGCTGTTCGCTGCGAGCACTAGGAGCGTCCGATCTTGAGCACCGCTGAAAGCCCATACTCACGTCCTGTTCCTCTTCTTGCGATCGTCCTGGTGGCGCTCGCAGTGCACGGACCGCTCCTGCTGATGGAGCTTCCGTCGAGCTCCTTCGACGCAAATTTCCATATGTTTTTCGCCTCGCACTATGCTCACCATTGGTTCAATCCCTGGAATGAGAAATGGTTTGCTGGCTTCTCCCAGACGACTTATCCACCGTTGACGCACCAGTGGATTGCGCTGATCTCAAATGTGTTCGGCCTGAAGATGGCGTACATGCTGGTGCAGTTGATTGCGGTGCTGCTGCTGCCGGTTGGAGTTTATCGCTTCGCAAGAATATGGGTCGACGATCGCGCCGCGAGCTATGCCGCGCTGGGAACGGTCTTCCTGGGATCTTTATCTTTTCTGGTTTATCAGGCGGGCCAGTTGGCCACGGTTGCATCCGCAGCACTGTATCTGAACGCGCTGCCGTATTTTTATGAATGGATGACTGAGTCTTCGGGGCGGTCGCTTGTCAAAGGTTTGCTGGTGACTTTTTCGGCCGCTGCCGCGCACCACGTGACGCTGATTTTTGGTGTGGTATTTTTCGCGGTTCCTGTCCTCTGGACGGCAATCCTGGATTCCCAGGAGGAGAGAGTGGCCGCCTCCACGGGCGGTGTCTTGTCGAGAGCCGTCGTGTTTGCAGGTCTGACAGTGGTTGGCGTGGGCATCGTCCTATTGCCGTATTGGCTGACGCTTATTCAGCACCCTATTCATCAGATTCCGATTCCTCACGACAGCCGCGCCAACTTTTTGCTGAACTCGATTACCGGTATTAATTATTTCGTTATTCCCTACGGCGCTTTAATTCTTGCCCTCCCGTTCGTTGTGATTCGTGGCGCTTCGTTACGCCGCTGGCGCCCATTATTGCTTGGATTCTGGCTGGCCTTCATTTTCGGCTTGGGCGGCACGACCCCTCTACCGCGTTGGCTGCTCGGGCGGGCGTATGACATTCTGACTTTCGAGCGCTTCACATTCTGGGCCACGCTCCTCGCCATGCCGTTTGTAGGAGTGCTGGCGATGGAGCTTATCGAGCGTTTCCGCGCCAAGGCTGCTGTGGGATTGGCGCTGGCTTCGGTCGTGACCATCGGGCTTGCATTGTTCTGGCTGAATGCAAATCCATTCCGCCCGACAGCGACCGCGAAAGTTGAGCCGGTCGATGCCTTTATGAACCGCGATGGGCATGACGCTTACCGTTACATCACCCTGGGATTTGCCAGCGAACTGGCAAAAGTTTCCATCGATACGGACGCCAGCAGTGTAGACGGCGATTACAACTCGGCTCGACTGTTGCCCGAGATGACACATTATGGCGCGGCCCAGCTTACCAATGCGAAGTTCTACGGCACGGCCGGGATGTCCGCGTTGCGAGCTATTTTGGAGCACGCCAATCGCTATGGCTTGAAGTTTATCTTTGTCCATGATTCTTATTACGAACCGCTGCTGACCTTCGTTGGCTGGCGGAAGATAGAAACGTTCAACAATGGCGACGTTACTGCATGGGCGAAGGATGACGTACCACCTGCCCACCAGATCCCTTCGGATGCGATACCCCCGCATTGGGAGGGCGTCATGTGGGGAATCTTGCCGATCGGTGTGAGTTTTCTGGCGATTTTCTTTGAGTTCTTTTTACCCGAAAAGCGCCGTATTCCCGTAGGAATTCCGGTCCGGAGTGAAATTCGCGAACAACATAGCGTGGCCTGAGGAAAGAAAGCTCTTTCATGAAATACGCTCTGCCTTTAATTCTTGTCGCTGTAACCGCTGGTTTGATATTCGCGAGCTTCTTTGTTACCGCCCAGGCCGGGGTCACACTCGGCATAGCCAAGGGATCGGCTTTGCATACCTCCAGTGCGGCCACCCCCGATCAAGCGGCCAATAATCTGCTGATTGATGTTCAGCGCAGGAATTGGGATCGCGCCTACGACAATATCGCCAACAAGAATGAGGTTCCGGAGCCGGCGTTCATTCAGAGTTGGGAAGGGTCCAACGGAAGCTTGCGATCATTTTCGAGTTTGGAAAGTTTTGAGTTGAGGCCGCTTCACGAAACTAACGACGAAGCCCAACTTCGCGTGCACCTCGAATTCTCCACGCCCGTCGGACCCATTGAAGATGTTCGCGACTTACATTTAGTTCGCGACGGCGACGCGTGGAGAGCCGTGTGGCCAAAGATAGAAGTTCCGAATGTTCCAGCTCAAGTTATTCCGGTCACATTTTTGCGCTGGGACCTGGTCACGGCGAGCGCGGGCAACGAGTGGGGTGCCAGGAATGTGGATTCTCCTCACGTTCGTATCATCTCGATGAACGCCGTAGATTCCGCCGCGGGTGCGGTAGTGATGGGTGAAGTTACCAATGAGGATACGGTTCCGGCCTTTGTGACTGTGAATGCCACATTGGTGGACGCATCCGGCAACGCAATTGACGAAGAGAGCAGCTTCGACAAGATTGCTCACGTGCTTCTACCGAAGCAGGTCTCACCTTATCGCATTGACTTTCCTGATTTGAACTTGAAGAACGTCAAGAACGTGCGCATGGGTGTTAATGCGACGCTCGTGCCCGCCGCCGCCGATCCGGTCATCGGCGTAATGAACCAGCGGATCGACACAGACATGCAGGGGAAGAGTGTTCTCCATGGAGATTTGCTGAACCAGGGTGGTCAGACGGTAAACATCCCGCACGTAATCGCCAGTTTTTATGACAATGATGGGAAAGTGGTCTGGGTTTCCGACGGCTACGTGGATCAAGCGCTGCTGCCGCAATCATCCGAGGCTTTTGCGGTTGAGATTCCCAAATCGCTGGCACCTAAGATCCACAATTTTCACGTGGTGGTGAATCAATACAGTCTGAACAATTCCTAGGTGATTCTTAGAATGATCCGCACTCTACAATTCTGGTCGGCGATTTGCCTGGTGGCTGCATTGTCCGCCGCGTGCAGAGGGCAGGAGTTGCGCTCTCCGAGTTCTGTGATCGCCGGCGAAGAAACAAGTATTCCGACAACTGGAAGCGGTAAAGCAAGTTTCTATCTGGTGGGGCCCGGCGTTGCCAAGAAGAGTGATGTGGCTTTAGGCGAAGAGATCCATCTGGCGGCGCATGATCTGCAATATGCCGGCGATTACTCTGCGATTCTGTGCTCCGACACGTGCCGCAGCGTGAGCTTTTATGCCACTGCGGCGAAGCCTGCGAGTGTCGTCTTTCTCGTGCATCCTTCGCGTGTTCCCGTGGCGCTGGGAGACGCAGTGAGCGGTGTGGCATTCCCCTTTGATCGCTATCACAATCTCGTGACCGCGCCGCAGAATGTTAATTTTCAGATCACGGCAAAAGGCGCTTCTTCTCTGTGGTCGCGCAGTGTTCCCACACAAAATGGGGTGGCGTGGTTCCGCACTAGCTCGGGAAAATCAGCCGGACCTGTGCAAACCGTCGCTTCTCTGGACGACGAGTCGGTTAAGCGTGTGGTGCAGCAAGTCGCCTCCGATCCATGCAATCTGCGCATCACGGGTGAGCGCACAAAAGCGGGCATCGTGGTTCAGACCGAGCCGGTGCACGACTGTGCGGGGAACGTAGTGTCCGATGGCACCATTGTTACCTTTACTTCGACTAGCCCCGCAGGAAAGGGCACAGTGGATGCCCCCATTAAAGCAGGGGTGGCTCAAGCCAAGATCGAATCGCCCGGACCCACGGTGGTTTCGGTAGCGTCGGGCGTAGTGTTGGGAAACGACATTCACGTCGGAGCGCAACCGTGAGACTTCCCCTGAACAGCATGACATCAGCACGCTACGCGGCCGTCTTTGCGCTGAGCGCTTTGCTGGTCGCTCTTACTCCTAACTCGTACGCAGCTGACAACTCTGTTCACGTCCAACTCGATGTGAAGCAAGCCGGTCCGCGCGCGGTGGAGGATTTAACTCAGCGGGCGATTCTTCGAGATTACAGGTTTGCGTGGGCGAGTATGGCGCGGGCCCTTGAGTCGAACTCGCCGAGTCTGGTCGAGGCTGCGTTTGCAGGAGACGCCAAAGCTTTGTTGGGGCAGACAATTGCGAGCCAACAACAGTCGCACTTAAGCCAACGATATGCGGATCAAAGCCATCAAGTGGAGGCGGTCTTTTACGCGCCGGAGGGGGATGTTATGGAGTTGCACGATACAGCGCAGTATCAACTCCAGATATTGGATGGCGACAAAACCATCCAGGATGAGCATGTCACAGTTCACTACATTGTTCTTATGACTCCAACCGCAGACCGGTGGGTCGTGCGACAGTTGCAGGCTGTGCCTCAATTTTGACAGCTCCGCCAGCACTTCTTTTTTACGTCCCGTCCCGCCTCTTTTTCCAACCGCACGGTTCGCAAAGGCATCTTAAATAGTCTGTGGGAAGGCCGAGAGAATGGAGTTGTGGCTTGTCCAGATCGCTGCTAGGTCTCAGCATCGCATTGTTCGTCATGGCGGGCGGATGCACCAGCCCGGGCGTGCGTCACGCTTTACCATTTAACTCTCAAGCTCCCGGTGCCTTTCCCAAGCTCCTTGCCGTTTACATGCCGTGGTTTGGCGACCATACCCACATGGACGTTGGCTATTCGAGCGAGGATCCAGCCGTGCTCCGCAAGCAAATTGAACAAGCACACCACATGGGTATTTCCGCATTCGTGGTCGATTGGTACGGCGAAGTCAATCCTTATTCCGATCACAATTTCGCGTTGTTGCAACAGGCAGCGAGCGAGACCCACTTCCAGGTTGCGCTGCTTTACAACGAACCGGAGGATGAAGACGCGGGAGCCACGGATGCTGCGATCGCGTCCCTCGACAAGGCGTATCAAAACTACATCGGTCCCACGGCGAAGTATCGCGACGCGTATCTCACTTACGAAAGCCGGCCGATGATTTTTATCTTTCCCAAGCGCGGCCACGTGAACTGGAATCAGGTCCGCCAGCACTGTAGTAGTTGGGAGAGCCAGCCACTATTTATTTACAAGGACGAACCGCCCGCACAGTACGCGGACGATTTCGCGGGCTCCTACGCGTGGGTGCAGCCGGGGCAGGGCGGTTGGGCGAAGGATGGCAGCAATTGGGGCGAGCAATACCTTGAGAATTTTTACAAAACCATGGCGAACAAGCATCCCGACAAGATCTCGGTTGGAGGCGCTTGGCCGGGTTTTGACGATTCTGCTGCGAAATGGGGTTTGAACCGGCACATGCAAAACGGCTGCGGCAAAACGCTCGATGCAACGCTGAATCTTTACGAGCGTTATTACGATACCTCCAGGCCGCTTCCGTTCATGCTGATCGAAACCTGGAATGATTACGAAGAAGGCACTGCGATAGAACGCCGAACTGCTACAAACTGCGCCGGCCTGGCAAATCCGCAGGGTTCGCGGACTCAATCCGGTAACTGAGAACGCATGAAGGAGCATTGCTAACTTATGAACGCCTCTGATCGTCCGACGAAGTGCATTGAAGTACTTTCGCAACTTCTGCTGAGCCCCGGCGGCCAAAGCGCCCAGTCCAGTGGCGATGGGGATCTGGCGCGTACTCTCTCTGCTTTACGTCCGCAGGAGTTTGATGAACTTTGGAGTCTGGCAAATTCTCATCATGTAATCGCTAGAACATTTCCTACACTGCACGAGATTCTGCTGGCGGAGAAGCATGAGCGTGCCGATTGGGCGAGAGATGCCATGATCAAGGAAAAGGCTCGCATCGATCATGCTCTTTCGTTTCTATTTCCCATCTGCGAAGCGTTAAAGGAAGGCGGCGACGTGATCGTGATCAAGTCTCTTGATCACTGGCCCGACTTGGGCAACGATCTTGACCTGTACTCCAACGCGACCCCATCTGACATTGTCGCGATCATGAGCAAGCGTTTTAACGCCCGGCCCGATGCACGAAGCTGGGGTGATCGATTGGCGAATAAATGGAACTTTGTCGTCCCCGGGCTGCCAGAACTCGTTGAGGTCCATGTTTCGCGGCTTGGTCAGACTGGGGAACAAGTCGCGGTCACGGATTCGCTGGTGAAGAGAGCGGCAATGGCACTATTTGGTGAACAGAATTTTCGTGTGCCTGCGCCAGAAGATCGCCTGATCATCAGCACCTTGCAGAGAATGTATCGTCACTTTTATTTGCGTCTCTGCGATGTTGCCGATACCGCGCGGTTGGTGGATTCCAATCTGATTGACTATGTCTACTTAAAATCTTTGGCGCAAGCGGCCGGCCTCTGGGATGGATTATCCACCTATCTGGTCACCGTTTCGGGCTACGTTCAATCCTATCGTGGGGAAGGCATACCGATTCCCGCCTTGGTGACCAAGGCGGCACAGTTCGGCAATGAACTTGTGTACTATCGGCGCAAATTCTTGCGAATCCCCATATTTCCCCAGGCAGCCAAGCTATACGCCTCCGAGTGGAAAAGGCTTTTGCTAAATGGGGAACTGGAAAGCACCATGCGGCTCAGCCTGCTTCCCGGATTGGCCGCCGCGGCCGCTATCGAAATGAAGCTCACCGGAAGCGACAAGGGAATCTGGTGAGGACTGTGGATTGTGTAGGGAGTTCGCAGTATTGCGATTCCAGGAGTGGCCCCTTAATGTTGAACATTGGCCGCAGGGGCAGGCTTCGAAGGCGTTCGTAAGGTGAGAAAACTTCAAGGTGAAGGGCGGGGAACATTGGTTCGCATTTTGGTCGTAGACGACAATCCAGCGGTTCGTAACTATCTCCGAACCCTATTAGAGCAGCAAAGCACCTGGCAAGTGGTGGACGAGGCGCGGACCGGAGGGGAGGCGCTACAGAGGGTGAAAAAGAGCCCTCCGGACATGATTCTGCTGGACTTCCAGATGCCGGATTTGAACGGCTTGGATGTTGCCCGGCAGATCTCCGGCATATTTCCGGAGATTCCGATTTTGCTGGTGACGATTCATCTTTCCAAGCAGTTGGCGGAAGAAGCCCGAAGAGCTGGGATCCGCGGGGCTTGTGCGAAATCGGATGTTGGTTCCATCGTGGAAGCGGTGGATGCTCTATTGCACGCGGGGACATATTTTCCTGCAAACGTAGCGGTGTAATTGGCTCCCAATAGTTGATTACCTTACGGTGGCGTAGAATACAGCATTCCCTGTATTCGACGCTGCCCATCAGCATGCTAGTTTCATAGGGATTCACGGGTTCGGAAAAGCCTTCCCCAATGCGAATGCAATGGCGGCAGGAACGGGCAAAATTCAACCAGTTGCCTGCCGTGGAGCCGGGATGAGGGTTACACGGTGCAGCATAAGTTGACGGGGAAAGATATGGCGGTTCGAATCCTGTTGGTCGATGACCACCCGATTGTCCGGCAAGGGTTGCGAACACTATTGCAGGGACGCGGTGACTGGGAAGTTGTGGGTGAGGCGTCCGATGGGGTGGAGGCGCTTGAGAAAATCGACGATTTACAGCCCGATGTGGTCGTGCTGGATGTGACCATGCCGCGCATGAACGGCCTCGAAGCGTGCCGTGTTATTCAGCAGAAACATAAGAATGCCGGACCTGAAGTCTTGTTTGTGACCCAGCACGACTCTCCGCAGATGATGCGCGAGGCTCTGGATGCCGGGGCCAGGGGATATGTGGTGAAGTCAAATGCCGCGCGCGATCTGCTTGAAGCGGTTGAGTCGGTGAGCAATCACAGAGTGTTTACCGCGCTGGCGAGAGCTCCGCAAGTGTCAAGCTAGCACAAGCGATTTAACGCGAGTAACAAGTTAGCGCAAGTAATACCGAGTGCGTCGATCTCTCAGTAGGGAGTGGAGGACAATCTGCCATGAAACTGCGAATTCTGTTAGCTGACGATCATGAAATTGTGCGTCGAGGGCTGTGCGCGCTGCTGCAAAAACGCGAAGGTTGGGAAGTATGCGGCGAAGCCTCGGACGGCCGTGAAGCGGTGGAAATGGCAAAGCGTCTAAAGCCAGATGTTGTGATTGTTGACATTGGCATGCCCAGCCTGAACGGACTGGACACGACCCGCCAATTGCTGGCTCACGATCCGCATTTCAAGGTTATCGTTCTCACCATCACTGATTCCGACCAGGTGATCCGGGAGGCTCTCGATGCTGGAGCGCGCGGTTTTGTGCTGAAGTCAGACGCGGCTCGCGATTTGGTTTCGGCAGTAGAAGCGCTACAGAGCAAGCGAATGTTCTTCACTCCGAGAGTAAATGACCTCGTGCTGGCCGGCTTTCTGGATAAGGGTCATGTGGTAGCCCGCAACGAGCCGCCGAATCTGCCTACCCTGACCGTAAGGGAGCGCGAGATCACGCAATTGCTGGCCGAGGGCAAGAGTTCCAAAGAAGTCGCGACTCTTCTGAACCTCAGCACCAAGACNGTGGAGACACACCGCAGCAACATCATGCGAAAGCTAAGTCTGCATTCGATCCGCGATTTGGTCGTGTACGCCATCAAGAACAACATTATTCAGATACAAATGCCAGAGCCGACTCGCGTTGCGGCGGAAACCACGGTCGCCTAGTAAAAGGCTCTCGCTCCTCAGTGTCCGGAATTTTGAGCGTAGAATCCGCTGCGCGTACGGACGGTCAATTGGCTGTATCCCGGGGCGTGTGCGTCTACGCGCAAAGACTGATATTCGGGCTTGGTGTTCTGATTCTGGGGCCGAAAAGCGATAATGTACTGGCTGCGAATATCGTGCGCTACCGCTCGTGTAATGCTATCCACTTGATCTAACGAGTCCGGAAAGTAGACTGACCCGCCAGTAGCATTCGCCAGTTCTTGCAGGGCTTCCCGGCCTTCGCTGTGCAATCCGCTCCCTAAAAGTCCAATCGCGTAGAGCGTCGGACCATCTGGCTGCTGCAGACGACGCACGGTTTCCTGCAATGTCTCCTGGCTCATATTGTCTTGCCCATCTGTGATAACCAGGAGCACTTTCTTGCTGAGGCGGGGATTATGTTCAAGGTGCACATCAGAGGCCGCAATCGCGTCGTATAAAGCGGTGCTTCCTCGCGTAGTCTCCTGACGCAAGGCTGCTTGCAGGAGATTCACGTTGGAAGTGAAGTCCTGATCCAGGTATGGACTCTGGCCAAAGTTCACTACAAAGACCTGGTCCTGAGGGTTGCTGGCTCGAATGAGGTTTAAAACCGCTTGACCAACCTGCTCCCTCTTATCCCGCATGGAGCCGGAATTATCCACCACGATTCCTATTTCCACGGGAACGTCTTCGCGGCGGAACGACGTAATCTTCTGTGGAACTCCGTTTTCAGAAACCGAGAAATCCTTTTGGCTCAAACCGGTAACCAGATGCTGGTGGTCATCGACCACTGTGGCATGAAGTACCACTTCCTCAACCTGTTTTTTGAAGACAAACATGCCCTGGTCGTTGCCGCTTGGAGGCTCGGCTGCGGGCTGTTCAGTTCCTGGCTGAGCTTGGTCATTGCCGGGCGGGGTGGCCGACTGCGGAGTAGCGGCAGGCCTGGTGGGTTGCGGAACCTGCGACTGCGCAGGAGTTTGGGCAAACGCCGTCAAGGCACACATTGCCATGATCAGGCTAGTTAGAAGTGAGGCGACGCCCCATGAGGCGGCTGAGCGCATACGGTATACTCCCAGCGCCTTAGATGCCATTTCGAGGATTTGTGGCAAGGATGCAGAGAGAAATTATGTCCGCTATTTGGCGCAGCCAGCCGTGTTGTTCGAGGCTTTTGCAGTATTTCAGGCAACCACACCATGCCATGCTGCACCTATCACAAGTAAACGAATAATTGCATCAAACGGTAGATGGGATTGCTGTTAGGAGGTCGAGAGAACGTGCACGGGCTTCGAATCCTCATCGCGGATGATCACGAGGTGGCGAGGAAGGGCATTCGTTCAATCCTCGAAGGCCATCCCGGATGGGAAGTCTGTGCCGAGGCGAAAGACGGCCGCGAGGCAGTTGAGTACGCAAGCCAGTTTAAGCCTGACCTGCTTTTGATCGACATTGGAATGCCCAATTTGAACGGGCTGGACGCAGCCCGCCAAATTCTGGCGGCAATGCCAGAAGCTCTAATTCTTATCCTTACCATCCACGATTCAGAGCACATTGTTCGGGAGGTGCTGGCTGCTGGAGCGCGAGGGTTCCTCCTCAAGTCAGACGCTGGCCGCGACCTGGTTGCGGCGGTGGAAGCGCTCCAGGGCCGGCGAACGTTCTTCACTTCGAAGGTCTCCCAGATGATGCTGGATGGATATCTTCGTCCGGCCGAGGCGCACGATGCCGGCGAGCAGCGAATCCTGACGCCGAGAGAGCGTGAAGTAATTCAGTTAGTGGCTGAGGGGAAAACCACCAAAGAGATTGCCACGACTCTTAGCCTGAGCGTAAAAACCGCCGAGACTCATCGCACAAACCTCATGCGAAAACTCGATCTGCATTCCATCGCCGATCTCACCTTGTACGCTGTGCGCAACGGCATCGTCCAGATTTATTGAGGCGGCGCCGACGGAGGCGGCCTTGCGGTCACCCTTCTGAATGCCTTTCCCCTCACTTCTAAGACCTAAGGACAGACGCATTACAAA
>JGI12635J15846_10000568_pt1 | contig 32048 bp, 30 predicted proteins | sample BlaSpr_A8_OM2_M2_FD_15846 | JGI IMG/M metagenome (IMG submission 15846)
CAGATTGAAGAGATCAACCAGGTCAATCGCCGCGCCGCCAGCGTCACTGTCGAGACGGCCTCCAAGGACCTGCTCCGTGAAGTGAAGCGCGTCGGCACCAGCGACGAACAACTTGCGCAAATCTGGAAGACCACGCCTGCCGTTGTTCGCCTGCAGCGCGCGCGCTATGGCGTCGCTCCGGTCTTCAAGCGCGTGGATACCTGCTCCGCCGAATTCGAATCCTTCACGCCATACATGTATTCGACGTACGAGGAAGAAGACGAGACCGACGCGACGCCGAAGCAGAAAATCATGATCCTCGGCAGCGGCCCCAACCGCATCGGGCAGGGAATTGAATTCGATTACTGCTGCTGCCACGCTTCGTTCGCTCTGCGCGCCGACGGCTTCGAGACCATCATGGTCAACTGCAATCCCGAAACGGTCTCCACCGACTACGACACTTCCGACCGCCTTTACTTCGAACCGCTCACCCTCGAAGACGTTCTCGCTATCGTTGAGCGCGAGAAGCCCGCTGGCGTCATCGTCCAATTTGGTGGGCAGACTCCGCTCAACCTCGCGCTGGAACTCAAGCGCAATGGCGTCTCGATCGTCGGCACCGCGCCCGAATCCATCGACCTCGCCGAGGATCGCCGCCGCTTTGGCCGCCTTCTCGACGAATTGCGCATCCCGCAGCCGCGCAACGGCACCGCGCTCGTGCCCGAAGAAGCCGCGCGCGTCGCAGGAGAAATTGGCTTGCCGGTTCTCGTGCGCCCCAGCTACGTGCTCGGCGGCCGCGCCATGGTCATCGCCTACGACGTCAACACCGTGCAGGAATACGTCGCGCAAGCCGCGTTGATGGGCCCCGCGCGCCCCGTGCTGATCGATCAATTTCTGGAAGAAGCCACGGAAGTAGATGTGGACGCCCTCGCAGACGGCACGGACGTAGTCATCGGCGGCATCATGGAGCACATTGAAGAGGCCGGTGTGCACTCCGGCGACTCTTCGTGTGTACTGCCGCCGGTCAGCCTTTCACCGAAAGTTCTCGACACTATCCGCGATTACACCAAACGCCTTGCTCTGGCGCTTAAAGTCATTGGCTTGATGAACGTGCAGTATGCGATCCAACGCGACACGGTTTACGTCCTCGAAGTGAATCCGCGCGCCTCGCGCACCGTCCCCTTCGTCAGCAAGGCCACAGGCGTGCCGCTCGCAAAAATTGGCGCGCGCCTGATGGTCGGGCGACGACTCGCGGACATGAAACTTCCACTGGTGCACAGCAACGGCGTCGCGGAAATCGCCGTCCACGATTTTTACTCCGTGAAATCGCCGGTCTTCCCGTTCAACAAATTCCGCGGTGTGGACACCATCCTCGGCCCGGAAATGCGGTCCACGGGCGAAGTCATGGGCATTTCCACTTCGTACGGGCAAGCCTTCGCGAAAGCGCAACTCGCGGCGGGACAGAAATTGCCCAGCAGCGGCACGGTCTTCATCAGCGTCAACGATCGCGACAAGCGGCAGCTCGGCACCATCGGCAAGGAACTCGTTTCTCTCGGCTTCAAAATTGTCGCCACGCGCGGCACCGCCTCCGCGCTGAAAGCCACCGGCGTGCCCTGCGAGGAAGTCTACAAAGTCAACGAAGGCCGACCCAACATCGTCGATCTCATCAAAACCAGCAAGGTCCATCTGGTTATCAACACGCCGCTCGGCCGCGAATCCTTTTACGACGAGAAGTCCATTCGCCGCGCCGCCATTCGCTACAATATTCCCTGCATCACCACTCTTTCGGCGGCCCACGCTGCCGTCCGTGGCATCCACGCGCTCATCGAGCTCAAACGGGAAGTTTCCTGCCTCCAGGATCTTCACAGCAGCCGCGTCGCCGCCTCGGGCAATCCAGGAACCGGAGACTAGCCATGAACGTCAGCGGCATTTTCCCCGCACTCACCACACCCTTTGAAGCCGACGGCGGCGTTTCGCTTTCCGGCATGAAGCACAACATCGGCCTCTATAACCGGACCGGCCTCGCGGGTTACGTCGTGCTGGGTTCCACGGGCGAGTCGGTGCTACTTTCCCGCGAAGAGGCGGACCTCCTGCTCGCCGCCGTAAAGGAGTCCGCTGCCCCGGGGAAACTTTTAGTCGCCGGCACCGGCGCGGAATCCACGGCCGAAACCATCGCGCGCACCAAACGCGCCGCCGCACTCGGCTATCAAGTCGCTCTCGTCAAGACTCCCTACTACTACAAGCCCGCCTACCGCGCGGAACACTTCATCACGCATTACCGCGCCGTTGCCGACGCTTCTCCGATCCCGATTCTGCTTTACTCCGTACCCGTCTTCACCAGCATCACTTTGGAATCTCCGGAAATTATCGTCCTGGCCCAGCATACGAACATCATCGGCATCAAGGACAGCTCCGGCAGCATCCAGCGCGTCGGCGAAGTTGTCGCCGGAGCGCCCCCGGACTTTCAGGTGCTCACCGGCGGCGCAGCCGTAGTCTATCCCGCGCTTGCCGTTGGCGGGCGCGGCGCGATTCTCGCCCTGGCCGATTTGCTTCCGGAAAAGTGCGTCGAGCTATTTCAACTCTTTCAGCAAGGCCGCCACGAACAAGCCCGGCAACTGCAGTTACAGTTGGTCGGCGCCTCAAAGCTGGTCGTCTCGGAGAACGGCATCGCCGGCCTGAAATTCGCCATGGACTTGCGTGGTTATAAAGGCGGCGTGCCCCGTCCGCCCCTTTTGCCCTTGAAGGAAGAGAAGAAAAACGCCATCGCCGCTCTTTTGGCGGAACTCTATCCAGGCGCCGCGCGCGTCTAACACATCGGGTTGCCGTGACCTTTTACCCGGACTATCATCTAAACGCTCATGGACTGTCGCGCCCTTTTACCCTCCAGCCTGCCGCACACCAGCAAGCTCATCCACGATTACATTGAGAACTTTTCCCGCCTGCAGAACTTCTACGAACACAAACCCGAATTGCACTCCGCCGAAGCGTACGCCCGGCAACTCGATTTTCCGCCCGATCGCCGCAAAGAAGTCGCCGCGATCCTCCGCGCCGACAATCTCTCGTTTGGCGGCGGCCCGGAAACCGAAAGCAATCTGCAGCGCCTGGAGAATGGCGCCGTCGCCGTTGTCAGCGGCCAGCAGGTAGGGCTCTTCGGCGGACCCGCTTATGCCTTTTATAAGGCGCTCACCGTCATCGAATCCGCTCGCGAACTCTCGCTCTCCGGGATCGAAGCCGTTCCCATCTTCTGGATGGCCACGGAAGATCACGACATTGACGAAATCCGCCATACCACCTGGTTCTATGAAGGCAAGCTGCGCAAACTGGTTTTGCCGCCGCCGCCCGAGGAAGCGCGCCCCGCTGGCCGTGTCCCGCTCGGCGTCGAGATCGAAACTTTGCTCCAGGAAATCGAGGATAGCCTTACGGGACCAAGCGGCTTCGAGCTGCTCGAAACCCTGCGCTCGTGTTACACCCCGCAGGATACGTACGGCACCGCCTTCGCCAAACTCTTCGCGAAACTTTTTTCCCCGCACGGACTGGTTCTTCTCGACCCGTTGAATCCCAGCCTCCACACCATCGCCGCTCCCATCCTTCGCCAGGCTCTCGAAAATCGTGACGAATTGAACGATGCGCTCCTTCAGCGCGACAGAGATCTCGAGAAGGCCGGTTATGCCCCGCAGGTGAAAGTCACGTCAAAGAGCACTCTTCTTTTCGCTATGGAAGACGGCAAGCGCGAAGTCATCACGGCCGCAAACGGAACGTTTTCGTTCGGCAGAAAATCCGTTGCCAGGGAAGAAGTGTTGGTTCAGATTTCCGCGCATCCCGAAGCCTTCAGCCCCAACGCGCTGCTGCGCCCCGTCTTGCAGGATTATCTATTGCCAACAGTGGTTTATTACGGCGGCCCCGCGGAGATTGCTTACTTCGCGCAGTCGCAAGTGCTCTATCAGAAGCTTCTCGGCCATATGCCCGTTCTCTTGCCGCGCGCGGACTACACGCTCGTGGATCCCAAGGCCGTGCGCATTCTCGAAAAATATAATTTGAAGGTCGAAGACGCCTGGCTCGGCCCGCAAGCCCTTCGCAAGCGCATGTATTCCACGAACGTGCCCAAAAAACTCGCGCGCTCGTTTGACGGCAGCTTGCGGCAGATCGAAAAGAGCATCGCCAGCCTGGACAAGTCCATCCGCGAAGTGGACCCTACGATTCAGGGCACCATCGCCCGCGCCGAAAAACGCATCCGCTATCAGCTTCAAAAATTGCGCGCAAAAACCGGCGCCGCTCTTGACCGCCACGACAAGATCATCGAGCAGCACGCGCAATTCCTGGAAAACCTTCTCTATCCCCACAAGGGACTCCAGTCACGCGATCTCTCGTTCCTTCCGTTCCTGCTCCGCCTGGGCAGCGGCGGCCTCGGCGAACTCCAGAAACTCGCCTGCGCCAAAAAAACGGGCCAGCATTACATCGTTTCCATTCCCTGATCACCCACGCTGGAGGCATCTATGCAATCGATTCGCGTGCGAACCGCCCGGCGCACCCAAATGGTGGACGTCACGCAGGAAGTCCAGCGCGTAGTCACCGCGCTCGGCATCAAGGTCGGCACGTGCTTCCTCTACGTGCCGCACACCACGGCAGGCGTTCTTATCAATGAACACGCTGATCCTGACGTCGCCTCAGATGCGGAGGGCGCGCTCGACCGCCTCATCCCGTCGGCAGGCCCTTATCGCCACGCCGAAGGAAACTCCGACTCACACGTAAAGACCATGCTTGTTGGCACCACGCAGTTCGTCTTTGTCGAAGACGGCAAGCTCGCCCTCGGCCGCTGGCAAGGCATCTTCTTCGCCGAATTCGACGGGCCACGCGAGCGCCACCTCTACGTCAAAGTCATCCCCGACCGCGTCTGACGCAAGACTCAATCTAGCGGCCGCCTTCTGAGGCGGCCGCCTTTTTCGTAATTTCCGCCCAAGTGCTGCTGCATCAGGTAAGCTGTCAACCGAAACAAAGTTTCCAAACCAAATCGAGGAATTAAAATCGTTGGCCACCACCCCGGCGATCGACACCCACCCATTCTCCAAACGCGGCATCTGGCGCGTCATTTTTGCCTCTGCCGCCGGCACCATGATCGAGTGGTACGACTTTTTCATCTTTGGCAGCCTCGCCGCCGTCCTCTCTCAGAAGTTTTACCCGCCGGGCAATGAAACCTTCGCGTACATTGCGTATCTTTCCACTTTTGCTGTCGGCTTCGTTGTTCGGCCGTTCGGCGCGCTGTTCTTCGGCCGCATCGGCGATCTTGTGGGCCGCAAATACGCTTTTCTAGTCACTCTGAGCGTCATGGGCGGTGCCACCGCGCTAATCGGGTTTCTTCCCAGCTTCAAAACCGGCGGCTGGATTTCCCCCGTCATTCTCATCCTCATTCGTGCTCTGCAGGGCCTCGCGGTCGGCGGCGAATATGGCGGCGCCGCCGTCTACGTCGCGGAGCACGTCCCCGACCGCCAACGCGGCTACTACACCAGCTTTATCCAGATCACCGCGATGCTTGGCTTCTTTGCATCGCTTTTCGTGGTCATTGCCACGCAACGTTCGATGTCTCGGGAGGCGTTCAGCGATTGGGGCTGGCGCATCCCTTTTCTGCTTTCCATCGTTCTGGTCAGCCTCTCGTTTTATATTCGGCTGCGCATGAAAGAGTCGCCGATATTCTCCGCCATCAAAGGGGCAGGGAAGACCTCGCGCAATCCGCTGAAGGAAGCGTTCGGCGGCTGGACCAACATCCGCCAGGTGCTCATCACTCTGTTCGGCGCTACGGCAGCGCAGGGCGTGCTCGCCTATTCCGCCGAGCTTTATTCGCTCTTCTATCTGCAGACGATTCTCAAGGTGAATCAGCAGACGGCCAGCATCATCGTTGCGGCGGCGCTGCTGCTCTCCGTTCCCACGCTCATTTTCTTCGCCGCGCTTTCCGACCGCGTGGGCCGCAAATGGTTGATGATGGCCGCGTGCCTGCTGGGTATCGTGACGTGGTTTCCGATTTATAAATCAATGCAACGGGCCGCGGGTAACAACGTCGTTTCCGTCGGCTCCACAAAAAACAAAGTCACCGGCGCGATTACCCTCACCCCCATGACCGTGGATCCAGTGACTTCTCAACTGGTCCCCGCGAAAGAAGCCCCCAATCCCGACATCCCGCGCCTGGTTTTGTTAGTCTTTGCCCAGCTTTTTGTTTTCACCATGATTTACGCGCCGCTTGCCGCCTTTCTTGTCGAAGCCTTCCCGGCGCGTATTCGCTACACGTCCCTTTCGCTTCCATATCACATCGGCAACGGTATTTTCGGCGGCCTACTCCCGGTCATCGGCCTCTCGCTGTGCGCCGCCACCGGAAATATTTTCGCCGGACTCTACTATCCGCTCGCCGTTTGTGCCATTACTTTGGTTGTCGGGAGTCTTTTCCTGAAGGAGACTCATGCCACACGCATCTGGGACGAAGTCGGCGAAAACGCCGTCTCTCGCTAGCTCTGTGCTACAGTTTTGAGTGATGGCCAATCTCGGCGTTTACATTCAAGTCCCGTTCTGCCAGACGAAGTGCACCTACTGTAACTTCCACACGGGTGTGGTGTCTCCGGGCCGCTTTGCTCCCTACGCCGAAGCTGTCTGCCGGGAAATTCGTGAGCATCGCGGACTGCAGGAATCCGCCGGCGTAACGATTTCACAGTCAACCGGTCCGCAGACGCATTCCGTCGACACTGTTTACATCGGCGGCGGAACGCCCAGTCTCCTTGAGCCGGAACTCCTCACCCAGATGCTTCAGGCGCTGCGCACCAACTTCGAGTGCTCTTTCACGGAAGTCACGCTGGAAGCCGATCCCGAAACGATCGAAGCTGAAAAGGCCGCGCAATGGGCTGCCGCGGGATTCAATCGCATCAGCTTTGGCACGCAATCGTTTATTGATGAAGAATTGAAAGCTGCGGGGCGCATGCATCGCCGGGAAGATATCTATCGCGCAGTTCCGGTTCTTCACGCTGCGGGTATTCGCGGCATCAGCTTCGATCTTATCGCTGGTCTGCCCAAGCAGACGCACGCCTCCTGGCGGAAATCTCTCAGCGAAGCCATCGGGCTGGGTCCCGAGCACATTTCCATCTACATGATGGAAATCGACGAAGGAAGCCGCCTGGGCCTCGAAGTCCTGCAAAGCGGTTCGCGCTACAGCGCCAAGGACCTTCCCTCTGAAGAGACTATGGCCGAGTTTTATGAATTGGCTCAGGCGGAACTGAAATCCGCCGGCTACCTCCAGTACGAAATCTCTAATTGGGCGAAACCCGGCTTTGAGTCTCGCCACAATCTTAAATATTGGCAACGCGAGCCGTATCTCGGCTTCGGCGCAGGGGCCCACTCCTTTTCCGGCTCCAAGCGCTGGGCCAATCGGCATGATGCTGCCGCTTACGTCGCCGCAATTTCGGAGGGCCAAAGCGCCATTGAATCCGTCGATACGCTCACGTCGGCGCTGGCAGTGGAAGAAGAATTCTTTCTCGGCTTGCGCCAGCTTTCGGGGATCGATCTTGGACGCATCGAGCGGGAGTATGGTGTCAGACTCGTGGAAACAGTTGGTGAACTTGCTTCTCGCGGCATGGTAGAAAAGCACGGGGACATTTTGCGCCTGCCGGCGAGCAAACTGAGTGTCTCGAGCGAAATTATCGTGGAATTGCTGAGAGCCGTGCCGGTTGTTGCCTGAGCGGCGAATCGCATGGNGGCGCCGGCTTCCAGCCGGCAGCGGACACGCCGATAAGAGGGCTTGCCAGTAGGATGCCGGCGCTACCGGTTGCGGGCTTGCCGATCCGGCTTTGCAATGCCTTTTGAATCGTTTTAGTCTTTCATCGAGGGTACCCATGACTTACACCGTCGCAAAAGGGAATCAGCTTACCGACCCCGACCACGTTTCTCCCATCGAAGGCGCTGTTGATCTCCGCAGCGATACCGTCACGCGCCCCAGCGACGAAATGCGCCGCGCCATGGCCGCCGCCGAAGTGGGCGACGACGTTTACGGCGAAGATCCCACGGTCAACAAGCTCCAGAAACGCGCTGCGGAAATCTTCGGGAAGGAAGCAGCTCTGTTCGTTCCCACGGGCTGCATGGGCAACCTCGTCGCCATCAAAATCTGGACCCACCACGGAAACGAAGTCCTTTGCGAAGAGCGCAGCCACGTCAACCTCTACGAACTTGCATCGATGTCCGCGATAGCGGGTTGCATGCCGCGCGCTGTCCGCGGCGGCGACGACGGCATCCTTACCTGGAACCAGATCGAACCCTCCATCCGGCCCAAAATTTATTACGACTCGCAAACCGCCCTTGTCTGTCTGGAAAATTCCAGCAACATGGCCGGTGGCACCGTTTATCCCACGGCCCGCGTGGACGAAATCTGCGATCGTGCCCACGCACTCGGCTTGAAAGTGCACCTGGACGGCGCACGCATCTTTAACGCTGCGACTTCGCTCGGCGACAACGTCGCCAACATGACCAAGAAAGTTGATTCCGTGATGTTCTGCCTCTCGAAAGGCCTCGGCGCTCCGGTCGGGTCCATGATCCTCGGCTCCCGCGAATTTATCGAGCGCGCCCGCGTCTATCGCAAAATGTTCGGCGGCGGAATGCGCCAGGTTGGCATCGTTGCCGCTGCGGGCCTTCTGGCCCTCGAACATTCGCCGTCGCGCTTGCATGAGGACCACGCCAACGCGCGTCACCTTGCCGAGGGCGTCGCGAGAATTCCCGGCCTGAAAATTGATCCCGCTTCGGTAAAAACCAACATTGTCATCTTCGATTGCAGCGCCTCCGGCATGAACGCCGTCGAACTCTGCGACGCCCTGCACGAGCGCGGCATCTGGGCCCAGGACACCGCCATCCACTCCGTGCGCATGGTCACCCACTGGAACGTCAGCCGCGCGGGTATCGACCGGGCCATTCAGGAACTGAACGCCATGGTCCACAAGAAAAGAGGCCAGGTAGCTTGAATCCATTGTGTTTTACAATCTGCGACCGGCTGAAAAGGGGAAAAGCAAACATGAAAATCACCTCCCGTCGTTCGTGTGCTTTCGCGTTGACTCTCTTGCTGGCTTCCACGGTCGCCCCTCGCCTCGCTCACGCCCAGCAGAGCGCCGCGCCCACTCCGGAGGAAGCCAAGCGGTTCATCGAGCACGCGGAAGTGGAACTCTCCGACCTCGAACTGAAAGCCGAACGCGCCGCCTGGGTGCAGCTCAATTTCATCACGTTTGACACCGAAGGCATCTCAGCCGACGCCGACGAAGCGGCCAACACCGCCGCCACAAATTACGCCAAACTTGCCCACCGCTACGACCACGTGTCCCTACCACCCGAACTTGCCCGCAAGCGCCTGCTGCTTGAACACGCCACGGAATTTCCCGCGCCCGATGACCCGAAAGCGCAAAAGGAGCTCGCTACGATTCTCACTTCGCTTGGCAGCGATTATGGGAAAGGGAAGTGGTGCCCGGACGGCGACGCCAAGCCTTGCCTCGACATAACCAAGATCGAACGCCTTCTTGCCACCAGCCGCGATCCCGAAGAGCTGAAGCGCGCTTGGGTCGGCTGGCACGCCATCGGCGCGCCGATGCTCGATCGCTACGCCCGCGTGGTGGAACTCGGCAACGCCGGCTCCCGAGAACTCGGCTACTCCGATGTCGGCGCCCTCTGGCGTTCCAAGTACGACATGCCTCCCGATGATTTTGCCCGCGAACTCGATCGCGTCTGGGAGCAGCTCCGCCCGCTGTATCTCTCGCTCCACGCCTATGTTCGCGGCCAACTGGCCAAAAAATACGGCAAGGATGTCGTCCCGTCGAACGGTCCGATCCCCGCACATCTTCTTGGCAATCCCTGGGCGCAGGAGTGGAACAACGTCTACGACCTGATGGATTCTCCCAAGCCGGCGCAAAGCTACGACCTCACCAAAATCCTGGTCGAACGCAAGACCGACCCGCACGGCATGGTCAAGTACGGCGAAAACTTTTTTTCCTCCGTCGGGTTTGCGCCGTTGCCGGAAACCTTCTGGCAACGCTCTCTCTTCACCAAGCCGCAGGACCGCGACGTCGTCTGCCACGCCAGCGCCTGGGATGTCGATTCCAAAAATGATTTGCGTATCAAGATGTGCATTCAGATCACTGAGGAAGATTTTCGCGTCATCCACCACGAACTCGGCCACAATTACTACCAGCGCGCCTACAATCAGCAGCCGCCTCTCTTCCAAAATAGTGCCAACGACGGTTTCCACGAAGCCGTTGGCGATACGATCGCTCTCTCGGTCACGCCCGAATATCTGAAGACCATCGGCCTGATCGATGCCGTGCCGCCCGCTTCCGGCGACACCGACTATCTGCTTCGCCAGGCCCTCGAAAAGGTGGCGTTTTTGCCGTTTGGCCTGGTGATCGACAAGTGGCGCTGGGAAGTCTTCTCAGGAAAGATCAAGCCCGCCGACTACAATAAATCCTGGTGGGAGCTTCGCCAGAAGTATCAGGGCATCGCACCGCCCGTCGCCCGCACGGAAGCCGACTTTGATCCGGGCGCGAAGTATCACGTGCCCGCCAATGTTCCCTACATGCGTTATTTCCTCGCGCGCATTTACCAGTTTCAGTTTCAACGAGCGCTCTGCAAAACGGCCGGCTATCAAGGCCCGCTGAACCGCTGCTCCATCTATGGAAACAAGGCGGCCGGCGAAAAGCTCAACGAAATGCTCAGCCTCGGCGCCAGCAAGCCGTGGCCTGATGCCCTCGAAGCCCTGACCGGCCAGCGCGAACTCGACGCCAGCGCCCTTGCCGATTATTTCGCCCCACTGAAATCCTGGCTGGACGCCCAAAACAAAAAGAACAACTACCCCGTAGGCTGGTAAAGCACCCGTGGCACAGCCACCGCCGCCCCATCCCGCGCAGTTTGAGGGATGATTCCTGGCTGTGCCCTCGGGTTACTCTTCTCTGCGACCTCTGCGCTCTTCTTCAGCGATCTCTGCGTTAGGTCCTTCTCTTTCCCTTGTTTAATGAAATACATACCACCCCCAACCAAGACGTGCGCCAAATCCCCTCATAAGTTAAACTTTTAACAGCCATAGAAATAACTATCACCCGAGGATCCCGTGGATTTCACCTTCACCGAAGAGCAAAAGCATCTCCGCAAGTCTGTCCGTGAATTCGCCGAAGGCGAAATCGCGCCCCATGTCATGGAGTGGGACGAAGCCTCGCACTTTCCTCTCGAACTCCTCCCCAAACTCGCCGAAATGGGCCTTCTCGGCGTCATCTTCCCCGAGGAATACGGCGGCGCCGGCCTCGGCTACGTCGAATACGCCGCCGTCATCGAAGAACTCTCGCGCGTCGACGGCTCTGTCGGGCTCTTCGTCGCCGCGCACAATTCGCTTTGCTCCAATCACATCTACAAATTCGGCACCGAAGAACAAAAACGAAAATTTCTCGTCCCACTCGCCCAGGGCAAAAAGCTCGGTGCCTGGTCGCTCACCGAACCCGAAGCCGGCTCCGACGCCGGCGGCACGCGCTCCACCGCGGTGCGCAGCGGCGCGCACTGGATTCTCAACGGCTCCAAAACATTCACCACCAACGGCCACTACGCCGACACCTGCGTCGCCATGGCCGTCACCGACAAGTCCAAAGGCTCGCACGGTATCAGCGCTTTCATTCTCGAAAAGGGAATGCCCGGATTTCGCCCCGGCAAAAAAGAAAACAAGCTGGGCATGCGCGCCAGCGACACCTCCGAAATCATCTTCACCGACTGCAAAGTTCCCGCCGAAAACCTCCTCGGCCCCGAAGGCGAAGGCTTCACCGGCAGTCTGAAAATTCTTGATGGCGGGCGCATTTCCATCGCGGCTCTCGGCCTCGGCATGGCGCAGGGCGCTCTTGACGCCGCGGTTCGTTACGCCAAGCAGCGCAAGCAGTTCGGCCAGGCCATCAGCGAATTCCAGGCCATCCAGTTCAAGCTGGCCGACATGGCCACCGAAGTTGAGGCCGCGCGCCTGCTCGTCTATCAGGCTGCGTGGCTCGCCGATCAGAAAGATGTCCGCTTCACGCGCGAATCCAGCATGGCGAAACTTTTCGCCAGCGAAGTCGCTGTCCGCGTCGCCAACGAATGCGTGCAGATTCACGGCGGCTACGGCTTCATCAAGGACTACCCCGCCGAAAAGTATTATCGCGACGTCAAGCTCTGTACCATCGGCGAGGGCACCAGCGAAATTCAAAAGTTGGTCATTGCCCGCCAGCTCCTCGGCAAGAAATAACAACCGCCTGTAGCTCAGGCCTTCCTGGCCTGAGGGTTTTCCTTGCCACGTCACACCCTGCCCGTGCAATGAAAACCCTGACCCCTCCAAGGGATGAGCTACAAACCCCATGTCATTCGGCGCTCGGGTGGGGATGACCGATTCTGAGAGTTGAGGTAGTCTGCTAGAGGTATGTTCCCGTTCGCCACTTTCCATTCGCATAGGCTCGTTCCGCAATGACATTCGCCGTTGACGACTGGGCCGCCAAGGTCCGTGCCGGCGACGTGCGTGCCATCTCTCGCGCCATCACAGCCATCGAAAATCACTCTGCGGAATCCGAAGAACTCCTTCGCCAGCTTTTTCCCCACACCGGCAAGGCGTATCTCACCGGCATCACTGGCGCGCCCGGCACTGGCAAGAGCACGCTGGTCGATCGTCTTGCCGCGTATCACCGCAAGCGTGAAGACCGCGTCGGCGTGATCGCCGTTGACCCGACAAGCCCTTACTCCGGCGGGGCCATCCTTGGCGACCGCATCCGCATGCAGGGCCACGCCAGCGACACTGGGATTTTCATTCGCTCCATGGCCACGCGCGGATTCCTTGGTGGGCTCGCGCGTTCCACCGCTGAAGTCGCGCTTTTGCTCGATGCGGCGGGGAAGCGCCAGGTGCTTATCGAAACCGTCGGAGTCGGCCAGGACGAGATCGACATCGTGCGCCTCGCGGATTGCGTCCTCGTCGTCCTCGTTCCCGGCCTTGGCGACGACATCCAGAACATGAAAGCCGGCCTGATGGAAATCGGCGACATCTTCGTTCTGAATAAGGCCGATCGCGAGGGCGCCGACCGATTGGAAGAGCAGCTCCATGCCATGCTTTCGCTCGTGATGCCCCGCGACGGCTGGCATCCGCCGGTGATCCGCACCGTTGCTACCGACAATCGTGGTGTCGAGGAACTTGCTTCCACCGTCGAAAAATTTCGCAAGCATTTCGAATCCAGCGGCCAGCGCCGACAGAAGCACATTGAACTCTGGCAGAATCGCCTGATCGAAATGCTCGAATCGCGCCTTCTCGAAAAAGTCCTCGGTGGCAAGGAAGGCGAAGCCCGCCTTCGCGCCCTCGCCGTCGAAGTCGCGGAGCGCAAGAAAGACCCCTTTTCCGCCGTTTCCGAAATCCTGAAAGGATCGCGCTTGGCCGAATAAAGTCTTTGTAGCCGCCGCCTTCCGAGGCGGGCGCTTTTCGGCCCTATCCCAACCTGGCATGCACCTTGGCGACATGGAAGTGCGTTATCTCGACGGCGGCAACTTCTGGCTCGACGGCGGCGCCATGTTTGGCGTCGTCCCCAAAGTTTTCTGGGACAAAAAATCGCCACCGGACGAAAAGAATCGCATCCGCCTGCGCGCCAATTCGCTGCTTGTCCGCGCCCACGGAAAAACCATCGTCATCGAAACCGGCAACGGCACCAAGTGGGATCTGAAGCAGCGCGCCATCTACAACGTCCAGGAAGGCGACCCGCTCGTCGATTCTCTAGCCGAAAACGGCGTCCAGCCGAGCGATGTAGATCTCGTCATCAACACGCACCTGCACTTCGACCACGCCGGCGGCAACACCCGCATCGAAAATGGCCGCGCAGTCCCCAACTTTCCCCGCGCCCGATACATCCTTCAGCGCGCCGAACTCGAACACGCCAGCACGCCGACCGAGCGCGACCGCGCCAGTTATTTCCCTGAAAATTTCCAGCCCATCACCGAAGCCGGTCGATGGGATCTCGTCGAAGGGGACACCCAAATTCTTCCCGGCATCTCCGTCGCCGGCATCCCCGGCCACAACGCCAACATCCAAGCCGTCGTCCTTACCGGCGGCGGAAAAACGCTCGCCTTTGTTGCGGATTTGCTCCCGACACGGCACCATATTCCTTTGCCCTGGATCATGGCTTACGACCTGTACCCGCTGCAGACGCTGGAAACCAAACGCAAGTGGCTGCCGCGCATGGCAAAGGAAAATTGGATGGTCGTTTTCGGCCACGATCCCGACGTCGCCATGGCCACGCTTCATGAGCGCGACGGGAAGATCGAATTCGAGCCGGTGGATCTGAACCGGTAATTCCCGGGAGAAAACGCATGGCAGGCACAAAAAAGGCAAAGGGGAAATCTGCGCGGACGAAAGAACCGCTCGTGGAAATCGGCGTGATCGGCGGCAGCGGCCTCTATGCGATGAGCGGCCTCACCAACACCCGCGAACTCAGGGTCAAAACGCCGTTCGGCGATCCCTCGGACAAAATCGTTCTCGGCACTTTCGAAGGGAAGCGCGTCGCCTTCCTCGCCCGCCATGGACGCGGCCATCGCATTCTTCCGAGCGAACTGAACTTCCGCGCCAACATCTACGCGATGAAACTTCTCGGCGTCCAGCGCATCATTTCCGCGAGCGCTGTCGGCTCGCTCCAGGAGGATCTGCGCCCTGGCGAATTTCTCGTGCCCGATCAGTTTTTCGACAGCACCAAGGGCCGCCTCTCCACGTTCTTTGGCAACGGCATGGTCGCGCACGTGGCATTCGACAAGCCCACTTGCACCCAACTCTCCACCGTTCTCGCCGACGCCTGCGTTTCCACCGCCGTTCCCGTTCATCGCAAGGGCACGTACATCAACATGGAAGGCCCGCAATTTTCCACGCTCGCCGAAGCCCATTTCCACCGCGCCATGAAGTTTGACGTGATTGGCATGACCAACGCGACCGAAGCGAAGCTCGCGCGCGAAGCGGAAATCTGCTACGCCACCGTCGCGATGATCACCGACTACGATTGCTGGCACCCTGAGCATGAATCCGTCACGGCGTCGCAAATCATCGCCACGCTCAATCAGAACGCCACCAACGCGCAAAACGTCGTCCGCGAAGCCATCAAGACCATGCCCGCCGAGCGCAAATGCAAGTGCGGCTCCGCCCTCGCACACTCTCTGATCACCGATTTCAAGCTGGTTCCCGCAAAAACAAAGAAAAATCTTGCCGCCATTATCGGCAAGTATCTGTCCTAGGAGAAACCTGTGTCCCTGCTCGTCGTTGGTTCGGTTGCATACGATGCTCTCGAAAGTCCCTATGGAAAAGTGGAGCGCACACTCGGCGGCGCCGCCACGTATTTCTCTGTTTCCGCGAGCTTCTTCACGCACGTCAATCTGGTCGGCATCGTCGGCGACGACTTTGATCCGAAAGACGAAGCCATCCTGAAGAAGCGCTCCATCGACATCGAGGGACTCGAGCGCAAGGAAGGGAAGTGCTTCTTCTGGGCCGGACGCTACTCCGAAAACCTCAATGAGCGCGTCACCCTGGTTACCGACCTCAACGTCTTCGCCGAGTTTAAGCCGCACCTCCCCGAAAAATATCGCAACTCCAGATTCGTATTCCTCGCCAACATCGCGCCCGATCTCCAGAGCGACGTCCTTCATCAAGTCAAGGGCACTCCGAAACTCGTCGCCATGGACACCATGAACTACTGGATCGAGCGCACCAACGCCGACCTCCGCGAAACTCTGCGCCACGTAGATATCCTGATGATCAACGATTCGGAAACCCGCCAGTTATCCAGCGAACACAATCTTCTCCGTGCCGCGAAACACATCTTCAAAATGGGACCTTCCACGCTGGTCGTGAAGCGCGGCGAATATGGCGCCATGCTCGTGGATAAACACGGCGTCTTCTGCGTTCCAGCATTTCCGCTCGAAGAGCCGCACGATCCCACGGGCGCCGGCGACAGTTTCGCCGGCGGGTTCATGGGCTACATTTCGGGCGTTGGCAGCACCAGTGACGCGGCACTCCGCCGCGCCATGGTCTATGGCTCCGTCCTCGGCAGCTTCACCGTCGAGCGATTCGGCCTCGAGCGCCTGCTCAAGCTCAAGAAGTCCGAGATACACGCCAGGGCACGCCACTTTTTGAAATTGACCCAATTCAAACTCTAAGCGGTAGAATTTCTTTGGGGCGGGTGATTCCAGGGCAACGATGCTTTCCTTTCAGCAAATGTTCGTGCGGCTCATTTTCGCCGCCGGTCTAGGCGCGGCCATCGGCGTCGAGCGGGAACTCCGCCGGCGTCCCGCCGGCATCCGCACCAGCATGTTTGTTTGCATGGCCACAGCGCTCTTCACCATTCTCTCTGGTCAAATTGCTCACCTCTGGGGAGACTCCAGCACCACGCGTATTGCCTCCAACATCGTTCAGGGCATCGGTTTCCTCGGCGCTGGCGCGATTATCAAGGATAGTGCCGGGCTCGTCGGCATGACCACCGCCGCCACCATTTTTGTCGAGGCAGCGATCGGAATGGCCGTAGGCGGCGGCCTCTATGGCCTTGCCGGTTCGGCAACCGTAATTGTTCTTTTCGGCTTGGTCGTCCTCGGGTGGTGCTCAGAAAGGCTGAATCTCAAGGCGCGGCAATTGCTCTTCAGGTTCACCACTAGTCATGCCGAAAATGTGGCTGGGGAAGTGCAGCGGCTTCTCTCCGGCATGAAAATTTTGGTGCAGCACTTCCGGGTATCCATGGCGGGCGCCAATTCCATCGTCGAGTTCGAGGCCATTGTAAGCCACAAGCAACAGGTGGAGATCGTCGCGCAACTAAGCCGGCAAGGCGTCATCACCGAAGTCATCCCCGTCGAAGGCCACCACGGATGACTCGCCACACCCGTAACCTGGAAAAACCAAAGGCGCTGCGCAAGGGGTCACGCCTCGGGATCGTTTCCCCATCTTCCCCGGCCGATGCCGCTGCGATGTCCGCAGGTGTCGCAGAACTTCGCCGTTTGGGATTTCTGGTCGAAGAGCCCGCGCCGATGGAGCCCCAAGGCTACTTTGCTGCAAGTCACAACGAACGGCTTCAACAATTCTGCAAAACCGTCCACGACAAGGATATTGACGGCGTGATCGCCACGCGTGGCGGCTACGGAGCCAACTACCTTATCGATTTTCGCCTTGCCACGCGTCTTCTGGGTCCCAAGTGCATTGTCGGCTTCAGCGATCTCAACATCATCCAACTGCTCTTGGGAGAAGCGCGTGGCTGGGCCGGCTTCTACGGGCCGATGGTCGCAGCCGGTCTCAATCACGGAGCGGATCGCCCTTTGGGCTACGACCTGGTTTCTTTTCTGCAAGCCGTCAGCGAAACGAAATCCAAATGGAAAATTCCCCTTCACGGAGAAACCCTCGCTTCGGGTACCGCTTCCGGCCGTGTTGTGGGCGGCTGTCTGACGATGCTGCAAACAACGCTGGGCACCGGCTTTGATCCCAACACCAAGAATGCCATTCTCGTACTCGAAGATCGCGGAATGAAGCCCTACCAAGTTGACCGCGCACTGCGCCACTTGTATCAAGCGCGTATTTTTGAAAAGGTCGCGGGCATACTTCTTGGCGATTTCCCGGAGTGCGATCCTCCCTCTAGCGGCAGCCCGATCGTTCCCGAGATCTGCGCGGAGATCCTCGGCCCGCTCGATGTGCCGATCGTCTACGGCGCTCCCATCGGACACACCAAGCGCCCCATGCTCACGATTCCCCTCGGTGTTCGAGCGAAATTGCACGCCAAGGGCGAAGGCACTCTCGAAATTCTCGAACCAGCCGTTGTCGATTAAACTAGAAGAGGGACGAATTTTGGCCACGGGAAAGCACATTCACATGATCGGCGTCGGCGGTTCCGCGATGTCTCCCCTCGCGGGCATGTTCCACGAGCGAGGCTATCGCGTCACCGGCTCTGACGCAGGCGTCTACCCGCCCGCCTCCACATTTCTCGAATCCCTCGGCATCGAGTACGCCACTTCCTTCGATCCCAAACATCTCACACCCGCACCCGATTTAATCATCGTCGGCAACGCCATCTCCCGCGGCAATGTCGAAGTCGAGGAGATGCTTGACCGCAAGCTCCCTTATCGCTCGCTGCCCGAAATCCTCGAGGAAGAATTTCTTTCCGGCAAGCATTCCATCGTCGTCAGCGGCACTCATGGCAAAACCACGACTACCGCCATGCTCGCATGGCTCTTCCACGTTGCCAAAAAGCGTCCGAATTTTCTCGTCGGCGGCATCGCTGAAAATTTCGGCCAGGCTTACGGACTCGGCGGCGGTGAAGAGTTCATCCTCGAAGGCGACGAATACGACTCCGCCTACTGGGACAAAGCCGCCAAATTTTTCCACTATCACCCCGACGACCTCGTCATCACCTCGCTCGAGTTCGATCATGCCGATATTTACGCCGATTTCGACACCTATCAGATCGCCTTCCGCCGCCTCGTCAATCTCGTCCCGCGCCGCGGCCGCGTCATCGCCTGGGGAGATCCCGAAGCCGGCGAAGCCCTCGGGAATGCCACCGCAAAGGCTTTCTGCCCGGTCATCCGTTACGGCTTTCACCCGAGCAACGATTGGGTCGCCAGCAACGTCCAATCCGAGGGCGACACCATGACCTTCCAAGTCACCTTCAAAGGCGAACCGTACACTGACATTCGTCTCGCCGCCACCGGGCGTCACAACGTCCTGAACTCGCTCGCCGCTCTGATCGTCGCGCAGGGGCGCGGCATTCGCCGCGAATCCATTCAGGAAGCCCTTTCCACTTTCCGCAGCGTCAAACGCCGCATGGACGTGAAAGGCGAAGTGGAAGGCATCGTTGTCGTTGACGATTTCGCGCATCATCCCACTGCGGTGAAAGCCACCATCGAAGCCGCGCGACTCCGCTGGCCCGGCAAGCGCCTCTGGGCTATCCTCGAGCCGCGCTCCAACTCCATGCGCCGCAAAGTTTTTCAGGATGCCTTGCCGCAATCGCTCGCGCTCGGCGACAAAGTTTTGCTTGGCAGCGTCCATCGCGCCGGGCAGATTGCCGACGATCAGCGCCTCGATCCCGAATCCGTCGCCGCTGCCGTTCGCCAACTCGGCAAAGACGCCCGCGTCCTTCCCGGCGCCGACGCCATCACCGACCTCCTGGCTGCGGAAGCGAAGCCCGGCGATCTGCTCCTCATCATGTCCAACGGCAGCTTCGACGGCCTCTGCGAAAAGCTCCTGAAGAAACTCGCGGCGCGTCACACCACGAGTGGAGTAAACGCGCGGTGACCCGAAACCGTTTCACAATTCGCCTGGTATCCGCAGCACTCCTCTCTGCTTGCTTCGTGTTAGCCTCTACAACCAGGGCCGAAATTCGCTACGCTGTTTCCCTCGCCCATCCCGAGCAGCATCTCTTCCACGTCACCGTTGAAGTCCCCGACGTCAAAGACCATCTCGACCTCCAGATGGCCGCCTGGGATGCCCTCTACGAGATTCGCGATTTCAGCAGTCATGTTCAGCGCGTCACCGCCTTTTCCAACGGCCGCGATGTCCTCATCGAAAAACTCGACAAGCTCACCTGGCGCGTCTGGGCCACCGGTACGGTCCAAGTTTCCTACGAAACTTTCTGGGACGATCCCGGGCCCTTCAGTTCGCAACTCAATTCCGAACACGCCTTCATCAATCCGGCAATGATTCTTCTGTATGTTCCTGGCCGCCGTACCGAGTCCGTCGTTCTGACCATCTCCAGCGCTCCACCGGATTGGAAAGCAGCATCTTCCGCCCTCGCCAAATCCCCCGACGCAACCGGCGTCCGCAATTTCACTTTCGCCGCTCCCGGTTACGAATCCCTGATCGACGCTCCCATCGAACTTTCCAATTTCCAGGAATTCACGCTGCCTGACCTCACGCCGCGCATTCACGTCGTCGTCCACGGCGACGACTGGAAAAGGCATGACGTCGAATCGGCCCTCCGCAAAATCTGTGCGTACGAAATAAAACTCATGGACGGCGCTCCCTATCCCGAATACACCTTCCTCTTCCACATTGGCAAAGCGGCCAACGGCGGTGGCGGCGGGATGGAGCACGCCAATTCCACGGCCATTTACATACCCTCCGGCGCACTGCTTCCCAACGTCTCAGCGCACGAATTCTTCCACCTCTGGAACGTCAAGCGCATCCGGCCCGCTTCTTTAGAACCTCTCGATCCCACGCGCGAGATGTACACGCGCTCGCTCTGGTTCGCCGAAGGCGTCACCAACACATTCAGTTCCTACGCCCTCGTCCGAACCGGCATCTGGAGCAAACAGGAATTCCTGCAGGACCTCAGCCAGCAGATCACCGAACTCGAATCCCGCCCCGCCGAGCAATGGCAAAGCGCCGAGCAGTCCAGCCTCGACGCCTGGCTCGAAAAATACGCCCTCTACAACCAGCCTCAACGCAGTGTTTCCTATTACACGAAGGGCCAGGTACTCGGATTCCTCCTCGACATCGTCCTCCGCGATCGCACCGAAAATCAGCGCAGCCTCGACGATCTCCTTCGCGCCATGAACGCGGACTTCGCCCGGGAAGGGAAGTTTTATCGCGATTCGCTCGACATCCGCCTCGAATCTGAAAAACTTACCGGCGGCTCGCTCGCTGACTTTTTCGACAAGTACGTCGCCAGCGCGAATCCTTTGCCCTACGAGAATCTTCTCGCCCGCGCCGGACTTGAACTCCGCACCCACGAAACCGTCCGCGCCGCGCTCGGTTTTCTGCCCCAGCGCGAACCCGGCGCGCCGTGGACCGTAGCCGCCGTCGACGCCGACGGTCCCGCCGCGAAAAGCGGCTTGCAGGTCGGCGACGAACTCCTGCGCTGGAACAACTCCGACATTCCACGCCGCCCCGAGCGCTGGGCTGCCCAGCAAAAACCCGGCGACGTCCTGCGCCTCCGCGTTCGACGCGCTGAAAAGGAAGAGTCCATCGAAATCCGTCTCGGCGAACTCCATGAAAAATTCTTCCAGGTCGCCGAAATGCCCAACGCCGACGACCGGGCCCGCCGCCTCCGCGACGGCCTCCTCCACGGCACCACCGAACCCATCACCGCCCGATCCCACTAATCCGTGTAGTGGCCGATCTTCAGATCGGCCAACTGTGGCAGAGCCATTCCTGGCTGTGCTCTTGGGTTACCCCTCGAGGTGTCCACCGTCAATCTCCCCCTTGACCCACCGCCCTTGATTCGAGAAAGTTTCCTTAGCCAATGCTCCGTGCCGCTTTCATGTGTGTCTTCCTCTCGCTCTATATCCTTGTCCTCGGTCCGCCCCTGCTCATCTACACTCTCGTCACAAAAAATCCCAATCCGCTTTACTGGACGGCCATCAAGGGCGTCATGTTTTTTGTGAATGCTGTCGGCGTCCGCGTAAGGGTGAAGGGCATCGAGCGTATTCCTCCCGGCACGGTTATCTTCGCCGCCAACCACACCAGTGCGGCTGACGCGCCCGCCGTCGTCGGCGCCATTCCCCGCCGCATCGCCATCCTGCTCAAGCGCTCTCTTTTCAAATATCCGATTGTCGGCCAGGCCTTCCATCTCGCCCAGTTCATCCCCGTGGACCGCTTCAATCGAGACTCCGCCATCGTCAGCCTCGAAAAGGCCACCGAATCGCTCAAGAACGGCCAAAGTTTTTTGATTTATCCCGAAGGCACGCGCAGCCCCGACGGCCGCCTGCAGGAATTCAAGAAGGGAACCGCGGTGATGGCCATCAAAGCCGGCGTACCGCTTGTGCCAATCGCCTGCTCCAACGCCCACCGCATCATGAAAAAGCGCGAACTGAAAATCTACCCGGGCGAAATTCTTGTCGAATTCCTCCCGCCTATCGATGCAACCCAATACTCTCTCGAACAGCGCGAAGAGCTCAACCAGCGCCTCCACGACGAATTGGCCGCCGGCCTACCGCCCGACCAGCGCCCCCTCGGCTTCCCCGGCGCTTCCTAATTTATGGCACAGCCATTCCTGGCTGTGCTCTTGGGTTACTCCTCCTCTTCTCCGCGAACTCTGCGCTTTATCTCTGTGTCCTCGGTGTGAAATCCGGCCTTCTCTTCTCTCGCCCCGCCATCACTTCTGAATCTTCTCCTCCAACTCTCCCACCCGTTTCTGCAACTCCGGCAATCTCCGCAGCGCCGCCATCATCCGGAGCCATTCCCGATTCTCTACCGCCGGATACCCCGAATACAGCGCCCGCTCCGGCACATCATTCGGCACACCGCTCTGCGCCGTGATCACCGCGCCATCGCCCACCGTCAAATGTCCCGCCGTCCCCACCTGACCCGCCAGAATGCAGTTTTCCCCAATCCGCGTCGAGCCCGCGAGGCCGACCTGCCCGCACAACATCGAATTTCCGCCCACCTTGGACGCGTGCCCCACCAGCACAAGGTCGTCAATCTTCGTGCCGCGCCCGATCCGCGTCTCTCCCACTGTAGCGCGGTCCACGCATGCGTTCGCCTGCACTTCCACATCATCTTCCAGAACCGCCGGCCCCGATTGCATCATCTTGTACCAGGTGCCATCCGCGTTTTTCGCGTAGCCCAACCCATCCCCCCCGATGATCACGCCGTTCTGCAAAATCACCCGGTCTCCAATACTGCAAAACTCGCGCACCACCGCATGCGCGTGAGCAAAGAAATTCGCTCCAATCCGCGCGCCGCGATAAATCGTCACAAAGCTGTGCAGCACCGCGTTCTCCCCGATGACCGCATCCTCGTCCACAAAACAGTACGGGCCGACATGCGCGCCCACGCCAATGCGCGCGCTCTTCGCAATCACCACCGTCGCATGAATCCCCGGCGCATACTTCGGTGCCTCATAAAACAGTTCAATCGCCTTCGCAAAGCTTAAATAAGGATTGCTTGTCCGCAACTTCGCCAGTGCGGGCGCACCATCCTCGCGCTCGACCTCCACGCCGTCCTCCACAAACACCGCCGAAGCCCGCGTCGTCTTCAAGTTCGGCGCATACCGCCGGTTTGCCAGAAACGTCACCTCGCCTGGCCCGGCCTGCTCAATCCCCGCCACGCCGTGAATCTCCACGCCCGGCTCGCCCTCCAACCGGCACTCCAACCGTTGCGCCAATTCCTGCAGCTTCATACACACTCCTCCACCAGTTCCAAACAATCAGTGAGTCTCGCACAGCAGCAACAGGGAAGTACAGGCAGCAACCGCAACAGCGCCTTCCTGAGAATGGTGGGGCAGCTTAATTCGCGCAGAAGTATGTGCTTTGCAAGGAAAAGTACTTGACAACAGGAAGCGGGGGCGTATCTTAAACCTGGAGCGAGGTTTCAAAATGCAGACACTGGATTCGACCGAATCGGTGGGGCCAGGCAACCAGCCCTCGGGCGCCTTTCGCGCGTGCTTCGCCGACGCTCTCAGATATTGGGAAACTCGACGGATTGCTTACAATATTGCTCTCTTAGCGGTGACCGCAGGTTGGCTCCTGGCGACCTGGCCTCATTTTCGGGCGGCGCTTACTCTTCAGTCGCTTCCGCCCATGGTGATTCTCGCGGTCCTTGCCAATGTTTGTTACTGCGCAGCCTACCTCGTCGATATTCCGTTTCAACTCTCCGCCACTGGCTCCGTTTGGAGACGGCGACGCTGGGCTCTGTGGCTTGTGGGGACGCTCTTTGCGGCTCTTCTGGCAAGTTATTGGATAGTCGACGAGATCTATCCGGATTTCCACTGAGACGCAACAAAGTCGGTGACGCCTGTTAAATCCGCAATCAGACGCCAGCAATCTGGCCCTGCTCATTTCCTGCTGAGCCGGGCTTTTTGATGGCGACTTCGCGCAGGCCTTCCCCCACTCATCAACCAGCTCAGGAAACTGCGTTGGTAGCGTATTGAAACGGGGTTGAGATTAGTGCCGCGGCGGCTAGAGCATCGTGACTTTCATGACGTGGATCTGGCTCTTGTCTGTATACACGTGAGCGCTGAGCTGGACATGATGTCCCACGTGAACTTTCAGCGTGTCCGGATTAATGACGTCCCAGGACTTTCCGCCTTCATCAGCGATAAAGGTGATTTTGCCATCCGTCGATTTCACCGAACCTTTAATGTCCCTCAACTCTGGCTTCTGTTCATCCTGGGTTTTTTCTTGAGTTTTTCCGTGCGAGAGGACCGGAATTCCAAGTGTTGCTACCGAAAGTGCCAGCATTGCTGCGGATAGTTTTTTCATTTCGTGGCTCCTGATTTTCCTAAAGGGGTGGAGTGAACTCCCGGTTTGATCCCGCCGTGGAAGTAGAAGCAAAATGATCGCTGGCCCCTGCTGTTTCCGACAGGACCTAACTCAGGCGGGAGCCTAGCATCGGCGGAATAGAGAAACTGTCCCGAACGGTACACCCTGTGAAAATCCGGGGTTGCGCAAGGGACTCGGCGCCCGCCGCGCTTCTCAACGTCAAGTCGCTCACCACGCCCGTCCTTCACTAACTTTGGAACTGTGCAAAGTTAGACAGACTTTTCCATGCGAATCGCATTAGCTTGATTCAGGTTTCAGGCTTGTGGCCGAGCATGTGCCCGCACGGGGTGGACAAGTGGAATTTTCTAAGACGTCAGCAATGGCAGCACGTACCGCAGCAGCGAGGACAGGCCGGGCATGTATCCAAAGGAGGATTGAGATGAATTGGGATCAAATCGAAGGCAAATGGAAACAATCGATGGGCAAAGTAAGGGTGAAGTGGGGAAAGTTGACTGACGACGACGTGACTACGATCAATGGCAAGAAGGAACAGCTGGTAGGCAAGATTCAGGAACGTTATGGACTTGCGAAGGACGCCGCGGAGAAGCAGGTCGACGAGTTTATCCAGTCCTATAGCCCAGACGACTCCGCAAAAGCAGCCAAGTCATCCTGAATGGGCCCGCAACATCCGGAACGAGGAAGGCGATGGCGAAATACGGGAAGGCTGCCAGCAAGAGCGTGAAGCGCGCCTTGGAACGGGAAAAGCGCGGGACACTTCGCTCGGGGAAAGGAGGCAAAGGCGGCAAAGTGACCAGCCGGAAGCAGGCGATTGCCATAGGCCTGTCAGAGGCGCGCAAAAGAGGCGCCAAGGTCCCGCAGAAAAATGCTTGATGCTCTCAAGGACGTGGCAAGAACATCCTTGGAGACGAAATCGTCCGGGCAGTTTCGATGTGGTTCACCATCGTTCCGAAAACCTTACGTCCGATTCCCATGTTTATCAGAGGGGTTGAGAAGGCTTCAGACCATTCGTTATCGCTGAGTCTGGTTAGCAACAGTACCCGGAAGGCAGGCGCTCCCCGGCAAAAGCGAGCGCAGTTGATTAAACGAGGGGTGCTACTTCTTCGAGAGTTCGCCCTTAAAATGGCTTTCAACGTCTTCATGACTTAGCGGGTTTCCCGCTTTCGCCAGTACCACCGAATAGACAACTTCATTCCGCTCAATCTGTGCAGTGATAAATGCGCCATCTTTAGGGAGTTCCTGGTAAATGAATTTCACTTTCCTGCCGTCCTCAAGTCTCTTGATCCACTCTTCATCTGGCATCTTCATACCCCCCGGACGAGGCCCAATACCACTGTCTCACGCCGAGTCGCTGGCTGCCTTCCTTATTTGTGGCGGATAACGTCCTTGGCGGTGATGGTAATCTCAACGTGAGCGCCTTTTTTGAGCTTCACGTCATCGCCATGTTCGTCGATTAATGTATTTTCAATTCGGAGATCTCGATACCGGTAATCCGGCAGCTCAACCGCAATCTGTGCCTTTTCTGGTTTGCTCGGACGTGCAGAGGGGATGATCTTGTCGACGGTTCCTGGCATGCTGGCGCTTGGGCGCTCTGGAATTCGCCCCTTGCCCAGATTCAATTCCGCAATTCTTGCGGACCTGGCCATGCGGGGTTCGGCCATTTCCTTCTTGACGCTGGCATTCGTCTCGTCTTCAACTTTTTTGTGATTTTTCTTGCGCGACATATATCTATCATGACTTCGATCTGGAAGCGTTTCAGTCCCATTTGGCACAGTTGCTGCATATTTTATGCCATTCCTTTGCCTGCCGCTGCCTTGAGCAGCCAAGGCGCGCCTCCGGCCTCCGGCGTCCTTTGCCTCTTCTCAAGCGCGTTACTTTGCAATAGGATTCCCGATTCGGAGGTGCTCCATGCCTTGGAACATGATGACCCTTTCTAGAGTGGACATGCCGGTAAGTCTGGCCGAAGGGCTGAAAATTCTGGAACGCGATCAATTCTGTTGCAGGTACTGCGGACTGGATGGCAGAACCAGCTTTGATAATGCGCTGGTGATGTCCGTTGATTTCGTCGTACCGCGCGCTCGAAGCGGCAAGAAGGATCCTGCCAATCTGGTAGCCTGCTGCCGTCCCTGCAACATGATTAAGGGTACGCGAATGTACAAAAGCCTTGAGGATGCCAAGAAATATGTGCTGGCGCGGCGCGAGGAGATGCGCCAAGCGTGGGAATCCAAGCGCACTCGTCCGGCGGCAAGAGCGGCTTCCGCCTGATTCATCTCAAATCAGCGCTGACGTGGAGTAAAAGACAGGCTCACGGGATAACCGTGCCGTGCGGGGCAATCCTACGGCCAAAGTCGGCCGCGCGGCGCGAACGGCCGGACATTGCGTGGGCGGCGCTGCAGATGCGCAATGAGCGCGTCGCCTTCCAGCCGACACTCCAACCGTTGCGCCAATACCTGCAGCCTCATACCCGCACTCCTTCGCCCATTCCCAAACGATCCGTGAGTCTGGCACAGAACAAAGAGGAAAGCACGGGCAGGCGTTACTCGCTACCCGTTCCGTTTCCGTAGGATGCGCGAACGAGGAATTAGCCGGGCCATGAAGCACTCACACGACCAGCTAATCGGGAGCGTGTCCCTATTTGATTCCCATCCATCCGTTGTAAATGGCTTTCTGCTCTTCGGTGGGGTGCTCCATCGGTTTGAGCTTATACGTGGCGTACGGACTCGCTGCAAGCGCCACGGGAATTTCTTTCAGCTCGCCCAGCCGTATCACCGTTACTCGAATCGAGTCTCCGGGCTTGTGCTCGGCAACGGTCCGCGTAAAGGCATCTGCGTTCAGGACGCGGTTGTCCACCGCCAAAATCACGTCATCGCGGTCGAGTCCCGCCGTCTCCGCCGGGCTGGCCGGAAGCACATTGCGGATTTTCGCTCGGCCGTCGTCGCTCTTGTCTTGGCTGAGGCCAATCCATCCCTTTCCGGAATCGACCTGCTTTTCCACGGCGATTCCCGCATATGCAAAATACGCCTCGTAAGGTATGGGTTTTTTGCCGCTGATAGATTGGCTGAAAATCCCGCTGAGGTCCGTGCCGGCCACTTCCGAAGCTGCTTTCACGGCATCCTCCGGCTGGAAGCCGGGCTTCGGGAGCGCGTATCGCGAATAAAGCAGCCGCATCCAATCATCGAGCGATTTTTGATTGTGGGTATCCTGCCGGATCGCGAAGTCCAGAATGTGCCCCATGATTTGGCCACCATCGTAGTAGGAATACATCGTATTCCGCAGGTTGTTTTGCGCGCCGGTGTCTCCACGCGGATACCAGGTGTCCCAGCTAGTGTCTTCGATGGTGCGTTCCTGGCGTCCCGGCTCCTGCTCGAATTTGGTGATGAGATCCGCGATTCCATCCAAATACTGCTGTGGCGTCACCAGGCCGGCCCGTTCCAGCGCCAGCCAGCCGTAATAACTTGTCAGGCCTTCGGAAATCCACAACGATGGCGTATGCACAATTTGCGAATAGTCAAACGGGCCCAGCGGGCGAGGGCGCAGCCGCTTCACGTTCCAGGCGTGAAAAAATTCATGCGCCGAAACGTACAACTTCACGTTGTATTGGTTGCCTCGCCCCGGGACCGCTTCCATGGAATCCCAATCCGTGGAAAAGTTGATTTGCGTTGAATTCAGGTGTTCCAGGCCGCCGCCGGCGTTGGGCCAAATGTGAAAGAGGAACCAATATTCCTTGAACGGAGCCGCCTGCTCTCCGCCGGCCACCGGCTGAAAGATTGGCACGATGGTTTGCACGAACTTCTGCAGGTCCTGCGCGAATTTCGTGAAATCCTTGCGGCCCTCGGCGTCGTGCACAATCACGTGGTACGTGGTCCCCAGAACCTGAAAGTCCTTTTCCGCGAAGTCCGAGATCTCGATCGGCGCATCCGCGAACCAGTCATAATCCGCGGCATGAAACGTGTGATCCGATATTCGGTCCATGCCCGTGGCCACCTTCCACCCCGCGGGAACTGCGATGGAAAGTTCGACCGGGCGTTCCTTGCCGCCCACCAGATACATCCACACCGCCGGGCCGCCGATGAAGACGTGCCGCTCGTTGTATTGCGCCTGGTTGTTACGCAGTGAATCGCCAAAGACCTGGTAAGAAACCGTCACGCCGCTAGCGCCAGCCAGCTCGATGCGCCACGTCTGGCTGTCGGTCTTGCGCCACCGCAGTTCTTTTCCATCAGCGGCGACGGCGCGGAATCGCTGGATGTTCTCGGCGTAGTTCTCGATGCCGTAAGCGCCCGGCGCCCAGTCGGGCATCGCGAACTCCACGCTCGCTCCCTTTAGCTCCGTGGCGTGTATGGTGACGTCCATCAGATGGGTACTGGCGCGTTCGAAACCAAGCTCGTAGCGCAGCAATGCCGTGGCCGCCGCGGCGCCGGGTGAAATCAGAATGGCGAGTGTGCAGACCGCCAGTAAAAGCTTCAGGATCCGATGAGGCATCCGTGTCTCCCTTGGACAGTAGTTTCTTTTTGTTTTCGAAAGCACATCCATACTACATCCGTCCCGCTGATTCGCCTTACCGCGTGCAGACCTTTCTTGGGGCCACTCCAACGTCAATGCCACAAGCTGAGACCCGATAAGCCGTATCAGCCGAAACCGACGCAAGCTCGCTATTCGTTGAACAGTCTCGGTTGCCCCGCCGCCTCGGTCGCCGCGGGCTTCCGCCGCGCCACGCCTACCACGCCCAGCACCGTCAACTCCGCAATCGCCGGGCGGGGGATATAAATGCGATCCGTATTCGAATTGAAATCGGGCGGCGAGAGATGGAGCCCATTATCCAGGAACGTCAGCAGGTCGTTCGGAATGACGCCTTCCAGAGTCGCGTCGTCGCGAAACCTCACCTTCACCCACAACCCGTCCAGCTTCGGCCGGTTTAAAAACGCCTTTCGCTCCGGGGCAAACTCCTCGCCCAGATCCCGCACAAAGTAGACCGCGCGCACCTTCGCCACCGCCACCTCTTCGTGCTCGCCCTCCGGCGTCAAAAGGTCCAGCGTTTCCGCACCAACCAACCGCGCCGGATTCAGGAAGCCGCGCAGGGCGCTTCTATCGTCCAGTTCAATCACAACTTTCTTGTGCGTCGAGGCTGGGGCCCGCGTTTTCAAAGGGAATCACCGCGTCTTGAGCAGGAAACGATTGCACAAGGCTGCAAATGTATGTTATGTTAAGCTCGGTTTTCCTGTCAACTCATTGTTTTTATTGGGGTTAGGTCTCAGAGGGTCGGTCTTTGTCCGAAAAGAAGCAGATCCTAAAATCCGCCTCTATCATTTCGCTGGTCACCTTCGCTAGCCGCATCCTCGGCTACGTCCGCGACCAACGCATTACCCTTCTCCTCGGCACCACTCTCAGCGCCGATTCCTTCGTCCTAGCGTACCGTATCCCCAATCTTTTCAGGCGCTTAGTAGGAGATGGCACCTTCTCCGCCACCTTCATACCCGTCTTCACTACCTACATGCGCGATCGCTCCACCGACGAACTCTGGCAGTTTGCCAATCGCTTTTTCTGGACTGTCGCGCTCGTCCTGGCCGTCGTCGTCCTCTTCGGGGTCATCTTTTCTCCCCACGTCATCCACACGTTCACCTCTCCTCAAGACAATCTGGAGGGCTGGGACGAGGCCATCGCCCTCAACCGCATCATCTTCCCGTATCTCTTTTTCCTGGGCCTGGCCGCCATTGCTATCGGCATCTTGAACTCGTTCCACTACTTCGCTCTCCCCTCGGCCACCAGCGTCCTCCTGAACGTCGTCATCATCATCTTCTCCACCGCAGCCGTCTGGCACTATTTTCGAACTCCTGCCACATCGCTCGCCGTGGGTGTCCTTGTCGGCGGCGCTTTGCAGTTCCTGATGCTGGTGCCGCAGCTTGTGCGCCGAGGCATGCGCTTCGATTTCGGCCTCTCGTTTACGCATCCCGCGATCCGCGATGTCGCCCGCGTACTCTTCCCGCGATTCTTCGGACTCGGCATCTCGCAGATCAATTTTTTCGTGGACACCTATTTCGCCAACTCCGTCCGCATGCCGCGCGGCAGCCTCACCGCGCTCTATGTGGCAGACCGTGTGATGGAGTTGATGCTTGGGGGCTACGCCATCGCTGTCGCCACAGCGATTCTTCCGATCATGTCCCACCAGGCCGCGGCCAACAATTATGAAGGCCTAAAGAAAACGCTCACCTTTGCCGTCCGCATCGTCGCCTACATCACCGTCCCCGCCGCCATCGGCCTGATGGCCTTGCGCGAGCCGATCATCCGCATGCTCTTTCAGCACGGACAGTTCGTTGCCGAATCCACACGCCTCACGGCGCGGCCGCTGCTCTACTACGCCATCGGTCTTCCCGCGCTCGCGTGTGTGAAGCTAATCGTCCCGGCCTTCTATTCCGCGAAGGACACCAGGACGCCGGTGATCGTGGCCCTGATTTCCTTTTTCCTGAACATTTTTCTGAACATCGTGTTCCTGCAGTTTTTCTTCAAGCGCTTCCAGAATGGCGGTCCTGCCCTTGCCACCGCGCTTGCGACCTTCTTTGATTTCGTTATTCTCTTCGCCGTCTTCCGCCTTCGCTATGGCCCCCTTGGCAGCTTCGCGATCCTTCGCTCTCTCGGCAAAATTTCCGTCTGCAGCCTCATTATGGGCGCCGGCTGCCTGGTCGCCAATCACTACGCAAACTACACCCTCAACTCTGCCTTTTTCATCCAACTCGTGGTATTTATCGCCATGATCTTGGGGGCCACCCTGGTGTACATCGGGCTGACCTGGCTCTTCAAATGCCCCGAAATTGAAGAAGTCTACGGCATCGCGATGCGGCGCCCCGGCGCTGCGGAAGGATTGGCAGGTTCCTGATGGAAATCTCCAATACCATCGCGTCGTTTCTCACGCACGTACGCGTGGAAAAGGGATTGTCTGCGAACACGGTTTCGGCCTATCGCCGCGATCTGGTCAAGTTCGAAAGCTACGCAAAAAAGAAAAAGCTGACCCTCGAAAGCGTCACCCGCGACGACCTGGTGGATTTCCTCGCCAGCCTCTTCCGCCAGAAGCTCGAAAGCCGCACCGTCGCGCGGCATCTCGTCACTTTGCGCAATTTCTTTCGCTTCGCCCAGACGCAGGATCTCATCACCGTCGATCCGTCGCTCAATCTCGAATCGCCCAAAATCCGCCGCTCGCTCCCCGGCTATCTTCGCCTCGAAGAGATCGAGCGCCTCCTCGTCCAGCCGGACGACAAAACTCCTATCGGCCTACGCGACCGCGCCATGCTCGACGTTCTCTACTCCACCGGGCTTCGCGTTTCTGAGCTCATCGGCCTCCGGGTGATGGATCTCGACCGCGCCGTCGGCTGCGTCCGCTGCATCGGCAAAGGCGACAAAGAGCGCATCGTTCCCATCGGCAAAAAAGCGCTGGCTCTCGTGGACCGCTATCTTCGCGACGCCCGCCCGAAACTCGTGCCGGCAGGGAAGCAGGTTAGCTCGCCAACGCTCTTCATCAATCGCCGCGGCAGCACCCTCAGCCGCGTCGGCGTCTGGAAAATCCTTTCCGCCTATGGACGCCGAGCGGGACTGCGCGTCCCCTTGACGCCGCACATGTTGCGGCACAGTTTTGCCACCCATCTGCTGGAAGGCGGCGCGGACCTGCGCTCCGTCCAGCTCATGCTGGGGCATTCCGATATCTCCACGACGCAAATCTACACCCACGTCGTGGAAGAACGCCTGAAGCAGATTTATAAAGCGCATCACCCCCGCGCCTAGTGCGTCGGGAAGGACTCATCGCGGGTATGGCATTCGCTGCGTGAATGCCAACTTTGAAGCGGAAGGAACGCAATGCCTGATTACATGTTTCTGTT
>JGI12635J15846_10000569_pt1 | contig 32043 bp, 32 predicted proteins | sample BlaSpr_A8_OM2_M2_FD_15846 | JGI IMG/M metagenome (IMG submission 15846)
GATAAAACTCGAAAGCATCTCCGTGAAACTGATTGGTACCGTTCTTGATGGCCGCATTGACGATGGCGCCGGAATTGCGCCCGTACTCGGGGTTGATCGTGCTCGTGACCAAGTTAAACTCGCCGATGGCATCCGGGTTAGGAATGACGAGAGGCGTATTCAACGAGGTGTCGTTTGAGTCGGTCCCGTTAATCAGGAAAGAGTTCTGCTGGGTCTCGGATCCGTTGGTGGAGTAAGCTCCGTTGCCGAATCGGTCAGAGCTTGCCTGCACTCCCGGCTGAAGCTGCATGAGTTGCGTCCAGTCGCGGCCATTCAACGGCAGTGCCACAATCTGGCCTCCGGTGACCGTGGTTCCGAGCTGCATGCTGGTGGTTTCCACCTGAGCGGAATTGGCTTCCACCGTAATCGTGTCACTTACGGTGCCAACTTCCATCGGCACGCGCAGGTCGAATATTTGGTCAAGATCCAGGTGAATGTGGCCTTCCGAGAAGCCCTTGAAGCCGGATTTCTCCACTCTCACCGAGTAATCGCCGATGGGCAACTGCAAGAAGGCAAACAACCCGTCCTTGCCCGAAGTGGCCTTATAGCTGATGCCTGTGGCTATATTCGTGGCGGTCAGTTTCGCATCGGGCACAACGGCTCCGGACGGATCGACTACCATTCCGCGAATACTGGCATACAGGTTGTCGGCGTTTGCCGGGGTCGTCCAGACGAGGCTCATGACCAGCCCTAGGGAGAGAAAAACAATCGCGAGATAGAGTGCACGTTGCTTCATGAAAATCCTCCGACTCAAGCACTTCAGAATGGATACCAAAATGCGGGGGTTCTTGACTTCCGACGCGTGATCCCCCAATTGCGAACAGTGCCACCCTGCAAGTCACTTTCCAAAAAAACATTTTTAGACATCAATTGTTTTCAATGTTTTTGTTAAGGATTTGACAATGTCATTCCCAAAAGGGGAATTTTCCCAACCATAAATCATATTAAAACTTTTATGGGGCGGCCTTTTCGGGTGAGTCTCAAGTGGTATACCGCTTGGTAAGCTGACCTACGAGCAAGCCAAATTGCCTCTTCCACCTGCTACAATCGCCCTTTCCATGACCACGTCTTTCACCAAGCCGGAACCGGCGAAGCCGCACGGCCAAACCACGTCGGGCACCGAGCCTCCTGATTCTGTCCTCATGCTCGACCTGCGGAGGCAGTATGTAAAGATTCGTAAAGAAGTGCTGGCCGCGATAGAAAACGTATGCGCGTCCCAGCAATATATTTTGGGACCGGAGGTTGAAGCGCTGGAGCGCGAAGTGGCGGACTTTTGTGGCGCCTACGATGCCGTCGGTTGCGCCTCGGGAACCGACGCTTTGTGGCTGGCTTTAGCCGCTGCCGGGGTGCAACCCGGGGATCAGGTTCTCACCACGCCATTCAGCTTTTTTGCTTCGGCGAGCGCTATCGTGCGAGCCGGGGCGCGTCCCGTGTTCGCCGACATCGACCCCGCGACATTCAACCTCGATCCTGCTCAGATCGAATCTTTTCTGCGCAGCGCACCCCGCGACAAACTGCGGGCTCTGCTCCCGGTTCATCTCTACGGCCAGTGCGCCGATATGAGCCGCCTCCAGCAGTTGGCCAAAGAATTTCATCTCTCGCTCATCGAGGATGCTGCACAGGCAATCGGCGCGAGCTGGGGAGATGAACCAAGTAAGGATGAACCACACAGGGATGACCCGAACAAGGCCCGCCGCGCGGGTTCTCTGGGCGTATCCGCGGCGTTCAGTTTCTATCCCACTAAAAATCTCAGCGCCTACGGCGAAGCTGGGTTAGTCACCACCAGCAACCCCGAGATGGCCACCCAGATTCGTCTGCTGCGCAATCACGGCAGCCCTCGCCGTTACCTCCATGAGGAGTTCGGATGGAACAGCCGCATGGACGCCATTCAGGCCGCCATCCTGCGCGTAAAGCTGAAATACGTCGAAGGATGGAATGACGATCGGCGCCTGCGGGCCGCGACTTATGATCGTTTATTCGGGGAAACCGGCCTGGGCCGAGCGGCGTCATCCATCGACCTTGAACGATCCACCAGCAACGCGGTTCCCGACGATTTTCCCATTCACCTGCCGAACTCCGTTGCGCCGGCACACCACATTTTCCATCAATACGTCGTCCGGGCTTATCGCCGCGATGAACTGCGCGAATTCCTTACGGCGCGCAAGATCGGAACAGAAATTTATTACCCCATCCCGCTTCATCTGCAGCCCTGTTTCGCATATCTCGGATATCGCGAAGGCGACTTTCCTGAAGCCGAGCGCGCTGCCCAAGAAGTGCTCGCCTTGCCCATGTTCCCCGAACTCACCGAAGACGAGCAGCGGCGGGTAGTTTCAAGCATTGCGGACTTTTATTGTTGACCAGACCGGCTAGCGCCGCCGGCGCTTCGTAGCCGCTTTCGGCGTTTCCTTCTGCTCGCCCGGCGCAAGCACACGCCGCACGATCGGCGTATTCAATTTATATTTACGTTCGCTCATGTTGCCGCTGTCGTCTTTCACGTGCAAGATAAAAACCGGCAAGGTGCCTTCCTTGTCAAAATTCTCGCTGGCCACCGTCACCGGCAGAACCCCATTCAGGCCGTGCTCGCGGTAGGCGGTTTCATAGCGATGCTTCCTCAGGTTCCAGGTGAAAACGCGAATTTGATCGAAATCGAAGGGCAGGCCATCGTGCGGATTGGTCATGGCGCACAAATACTGCGAAACGCTTTTGTCCGCGCCTTCTTTGCCCGGATCCTGCACCTGATTCAGCACGAAGAAGGCGACAAAACGCTGGCCTTCGGCATACTGCGCGATCTCCAGCGACACGTCGATATCCACCATGCGCGCCAGCACCCAGCCCACGCGATTCTCCGAATCGCGTACCAGCCACCAGTCTTCGAGCGCGGGTCCGGAAGCTTTTCCGCCCGCTTTCACCGGTGCGGCCGCTCCCGGCTGCTTCTCCGCTGTCCCGCGTTTGAGTAGGGAGACCTTGGCCCCGGCCAAGAGCTGATACAAGTGCTCAGTCTCGCGGCCGGGCGTGAGGTGCAGATTCGTATCGTTGCGCAGCACGCCGGGCGCCTGCACGGGATCGCTCAGGTTATCTTTCGTCAATTTCTGCAGTGCCTGATAGGTTTGCTGATCCACCAGGTAACGCTGCTCGATCCAGCCTTCCACGCCGCTCGCCGTACGAACCTTGGAAAAGCGTTTTTCATGCTCCAACACTTCCACTCGCTCTCCGTTTTTCACCGTGCCTACGCGGTTGTAAATGGTCGCGACCTGATCGCGCAGGGTGGATTGCACGGCCGAGACGTAGTTCACCTCCAGAACGCGGTGCCGTCCACGATTGCAGGCGGGAAAGGCGAGCAGAAAAGCCAGGGCCAGCGCGAAAGCCACGACGAGCCGAGCAGAATGCGGTAAGCAGGAAGGTTTCACGATCTCCACTACGGATGGTTCATCGCGGATGGTTCATCACGAATGGTTCATCCGCGTACGGTTCACTATAGCGCGTTGCCGCATGGCCGTTCCGCACCAAAGGGTTGACGCAAGATGCACCTCCGCGGCCACGCTTCTTCGAAAGCAAACCTTACAAGACGAGAACGCTTCGGTTACCATGAAGACAGGCGCTAAACCTCGCATCTGCTGGTATTCAGATTCGCACACCCGTGGCGCCCTAGATTTTTTGAGCCTAAGAGATTTATGAAAAACATTTTCCAGAATCTGTCTATCTCTTCCCTATTGATTGCAGCGTTGTTCGCTGCTTCCCTGTCGTCCTGGGCGCAACAGGAGATGGTGAGTCCCGCGCTGCGCCCGCCCAAAGGCGCGCAGGTCGCGATTGTGGTCTTCGAGGATTTGCAGTGTCCCGACTGCCGCCGCGCCGCGCCTCTGGTGGAAGAAGCCGCCAGGACTTACAAAATTCCTGTCGTGCGCCACGACTTCCCACTGCCCTTCCATAACTGGTCCTATGATGCGGCAATCATTGCGCGCTACTTCGATACTCACTCGAAGGCGCTGGGCAACGAATTTCGCGACTACATCTTCTCCAACCAGCTGGAAATTACTCCGCAGAATTTGCGTGGCTTCGCCGAGAAATTTGCCGCCGAACACAAAGTCGACTTGCCCTTTGTAGTTGATCCCGATGGCAAACTCGCGGCTTTGATCAATGCCGATAAGGAACTGGGGAAGTCCATCAACTTGCAGCACACCCCTACGCTTTACGTGGTGAGCAACAAACGCTCCGGCAAGCCCTTCGTCGAGGTGGTCGATCGCAGCCAGCTTTACGCGCTGATCGACGAGATGATGAAGGAGTAGAAGAATTGAACAACAAAGTTCCCTGCGACTGATTCAGTGGACGCCCGCGAACCAACGGACGAAGAGCAGCAATGACAATCCAATCGCAGCAATGCTGTTAGCCCGAATGCCACGATAGCTCGCCACCCAGGGAAACATCAGGATTTCGAAGAGTGGCATCAGCTTTTCCGGCCAAAATAATCCTGCCACTCCGAACGCCAGACACAACTGGATGATGAGGCAAAATCCCAATTCATTCATGACAATAATTCCGCGAGGAATGCCCTTGTATTAAAAGACAGAAGGGGACGCCGCGGAAAGTTACTAAGGTGACTCGCACATTGCCGCATGTAAGCGAGGAAAACTCTCAGTCCCCAAATCCGATGCCGACGGCGCGTGCCGTTCGCACCAGCTCTCCGCTGGGATTCACCGATTTCAAATGCCCAATGGCATGCGCCACATCGACGGAAATAATCGAGTCCCCCTGCAAAGCCACCATCATGCCGAAGCCTCCCGCGGCGATCAGGTCCACGGCAGCCACGCCAAAGCGCGTCGCCAGGATGCGATCAAACGGCGAGGGCGTTCCTCCACGCTGAATGTGCCCCAGCACGCTCACCCTCACATCTTTGCCCGACCCGCGCGCGATGGCGTTGCCGATAAGATTTCCGATCGAACTGGCTCGCCGGTTCTCTTTCAACTCCGGCGGCATTCTCGCCCCTTCCGCCACCACCACAATCGTGAAATCCTTACCAACTTTTTCGCGCTCGCCGATGTAGCGGCAAACATGTCCGATGGTAAACGGAATCTCGGGAATCAAAATGACGTGAGCCCCGCCGGCAATGCCCGCCTCGAGCGCAATCCAACCACAGTCGCGTCCCATCACCTCCACCACCATCACGCGATGGTGCGAGGCCGCGGTGGTATGAATCTTGTCGATGGCATCGGTCACGGTGTGTAGCGCGGTATCGAATCCGAATGTCACCTGGGTTGCGGAAAGATCGTTGTCGATGGTCTTGGGCACGCCCACGATCTTCATTCCTTTGCGGAAAAGTTCGTAACCGATTTTCTGTGAGCCGTCGCCTCCGATGGTAATGATGGCATCGATGCCCAGCTTAGCGGCGTTGGCGATCACCTTGCTGGAAATGTCGCGCTCCACTTCCTTGCCGTGGGCGATCTTGTTGTAGTGAAACGGATCGCCGCGGTTCGTGGTCCCAAGAATCGTTCCCCCGCGCGGCAGAATTCCGCTGACTTCTTTCAGCGTAAGCTCAAAGGATTTTTGCGGCCAGATCAGTCCGTCGAAGCCATCGGGAATTCCAATGACCTTCCAACCATATTTCAAAATGGCGGCTTTGGTGGCGGCGCGGATCACGGCGTTGAGTCCGGGCGCGTCTCCGCCTCCGGTAGCGATACCGATGCAGCGAATATCAGACATAGGATGAATAGCGATTAGGCCAGATGTAACCGGAAGGCCGTTCTTTACGATGATACGGGTGCCGCCAGGAATGACAACTTACGAGTGGGCGTATTCGAGAGCCGTCTTCCGTCACCGATAAACTTCGCGGCGGCGCCCAATCTGAAGAACGAGAATTCTCGTAGCGCCTTCTTGAATTTCGCAGATGGCGCGATCCTGTAACACCACAGCGTGCCGAGTGGACCGGTCAGCGCCTTGCCGAGGGCGCGCGGGTCGTCTTGCTTGGCCACACCATCATCCAATAGGCGTTCACCGAGGCCGACACGCGGCAGAATTCCGCGACGGTGCCTTGGCCGACCTGGCGCTCCTTCCTATTCAGATTGATCCTGAGACCGATCGGCAGGCGTGGGGCGTAACCGCGCGCTTGGCCGAGCGCCATTGCTTGACGTTGTATGACGCCGCTTATCTGGAATTAGCTTTGCGCCGCGCCCTGCCGCTGGCTACGTTGGATCGGGAGCTGCGCGCCGCGGCAGAGAATCAAAGCGTGCAGTTGCTGGGCGCTTGAACGGAAAATAAAAGGCAGATGCCCCATTTCTCGCCTCTTCTGCGAGAAGTGGGGTTCCTATTCACGCCCTGGACACACCCGCTTCAACTCCAATGAATAGCCAATCATTAGCCGTGACCCGTGATCCGTCGCGGCCGATTCGAAAGCCACCCGGGCCTTCGTAGGACGCGACAGATGCGGGCCGCCCGCCCAACCCGCCTTACTGGGTCACAGTGACAGTCACCGAATTCGAGTTGATGGTGTTAGCCCCGCTGATGTATTGCGCGAAGACAGTCGTATTACCTGATGTGGTCGAAGATTGCACGCACATCGGATCTACGCCATTTTCAACCGTAATCAGACTTGTGTTGCCCGTTTGCCAGGTAACGCTCGAGGTCACGTCGATTGTTGTCCCTCCCGCGGTCGCCGTGGCCGTCAGGCAATTCGGCGGGACTGCTGTTGAGCTCACGGGAAGAGTTATCGAGGTTACTCCTGACGGGCCAAGAACGATGCTAGTGACGTTCTCCAGAGTTACGGTCGCGGTAGTCGTGGCGCTGGCGGTGCCAGATGCCGCCGTGATGGTGCTGGTTCCCGCCGAGACCCCGGTCAGCGTCCCGCCGGTGCTGATGGTGGCTACACTGGGTGTGGCGCTGGACCAACACACAGTAGTCCCAGTGCAAGTGGTACCGCCGGTCAGGGTAAGCGGGTTCCCGTTACTATCGGTTCCCGCCGCGGTCAATTGCAGAGTGAGAGTTTGGCTCACCGTCGGATTGGGTGGATCAATAGTGATGGCGGAAACCGTCGGGTTAACGAAAAATCCCGTGCAGCTGATGGCAAGGACCAGGGTCGCGAGCACCGCTAGGGCGCCGGCCAAGCGGAGCTTGTGGTTGGTGGATGACATAGTTATCTGAGACTCCTGGGCCGCAGCCGTTCAGCATTCCTATTGATCTGCTCGAACAGCTCTGACATTCACAATGATCACGCCTGGTTTTGCGCGATCTCTCAATCTACATTCAACTGCCGTCACGCGGGGGACGCCGCTAGCCTGTTGTAGAATACCTTCTCCCGGCCCGCGGCGGTGTAAAAAATTGTAGCAGAACAAAGTGTCCAGCTGGACGAATATCAGCCATCCGGGCCCCGGCACAGATCCAAAATGGCCTATGTCGCGACAGCGGTAGAACGCCGGAGGACGGAACGGCTTGCAAGGAAAAATTCATCCTTGAGCATTGTTGAAAGGCTTAGTCCGAGGGTTTAGTGCGCGGCCCTTTATCTTCCATCTTCACTCATCTTCATTTCTAGGCTACGGAAAAAGGCCAGTGCTGAGAGCAGCACTGGCCAATCAGTTACGCGCGGATGAGCCTGCTATCCCTTGGGCTCCTTCGGCGCGCTTTCCTTCTTGGGCGGTTCGGCCTTCTCCTGCTTCGGAGCACTCGGCCGCGGTGCTGGACTTGCCTTCGGTGCGTTTGCCTTGGGGGCACTTTCCTTCGGCGGCGCACTGGCCTTGGCGGTTTGTTCCCGCGGCTTTGGGCTGGCCTTGGGCGCACTCTCGCGCGCCGGAGGAGGACTGGCCTTCGCGGTGTCTTCACGGGGCTTTGGAGTCGCCTTCGGTGAGCTTTCCCGTGGCGCCGGACCAGCCTTGGCAGTGCTTTCGTGGGGCTTAGCACTCGCCTTAGGCGCGCTTTCCCGGGCTTTCGGTGCGGCACTCGGCTTACCATCAGGCTTGGGTTCGCTGGACGAACGAGCGGGCTTCTCCGTTCTGGGAGCGCTTTCCGCCTTGGCGTGCGAACTCGCCGGCGCGGATGGCTTCGCCGTGCGAGCCGCATTCTCCTTGGCATTGTTCGCCGGACGATTTTCTGCAGGACGATTTTCTGCCGGGCGACTCGCAGCGGTATGAGTTTCCGCCGCGCGATTCGCAGCCGGCGCCGATGCGCGGGCCTCCTTGGGCGATATGGCCGGAGCATGATAGGGCGCTCCAGCGGCCTTCGCGGTTACCACTCCGCGTCCACTGAATTCGCCGGGCTTTGCCGTAGCCGCCACTGCCGGCCGACCATGATTCTCGCTGGCAAACAAGGCGCGGTTCTGGCTGGCCGCATGCTCTTGCTGCACCTGAGCCGCGACCGGCGGAGTGTGCGTTTCATGGGCGTAGGACAATTGCTGTGGAGTGGGACGAACCGCTACTCCACCTTGACCGCCATTGAACGCAACGTGGGAACTATTGTTGACAATGACCGTGCGATTCACGTAGACGTTTGTGATGTTAGTGGTATCAACGTGCATCACGGCAGTGTTGTAGAAGAAAGATCCGCCGCGCCATTCGCCGCCATAAAATCCGTTGCCACCGTAACCGTATCCATAGTTAACGCCGCCGTAAAACCCGATCTGCTGTCCCCAGTAACCGCCATTCCACGCGTAAGCGCCGTCATTCCAGCCCCAATACCCCGGCGTCCATAGCAAGCCGGCCTCGGGCGCTTCCACCCAGGTGCCGGGCACCCAATAGTAGCCATCGTCATCGCTCCATGCCCAGTAGCCAGGAGTCCACATATAACCCGGGCTTGGGCAGATGGGCTGGTCGTAAACCGGCAACGCTGGTGGTTCGATGCGAACCGAGATACCAATCCCGATCTGCGCCGCAGATGGGGAGCACAGTACCGCTGGAATAACCAGCAGCAAAAGTCCAAAGGTTAGAAAGCGAACTGCAAGGGGGAGCCTCATCGATTTCCTCTGTCCCGGTGGGCTTGCTGAACAGGCAGCGCCACGAGCGGGCAAATTTCGCTCAAAAAAAATTCCGGTGCAACAGTAGGGAACCAGAGCTTTGGCCCAAAAAATATTTCTTTACACTGAAGCGCCGAGGGTTGGAGTCTGTTTTACAGCAAGGAGTTGTTCTCCGAAAAGAAAAACCCGTAGGAGAGCTCGTCAAGCGGTGCGAAAATGGGAGGTTTTACCCGCGGGAAGGTTCTGCTTCAGGGCTGAAGCATCGGAAATGAACCTGGCTCGTTCTTTTAATGCGTTTAATTCGTTCTCTTGGACCGGGCAATCCGCTCGTCGATCAGTTTGCGCCCGGCGAATCCTTCGTCCGTGCCATGCCAGTGCGTGATCGATGTTTCGCCCATCTTCCAGCAGAGCAGGACGGTCTTGCCTTCCACCTCGCAGGGAAAATCCAGCAGGCCGATGTCCAGGTCTTTTACTTGAACGCCGATGGAATCAATTTCTGAGAGAGCGTCTTTGGCCCGTTGTTCAGCCCTGGCCCGCTCCGCCTTGCGGCGGGCTACGGCGACCACGTTTACATAAGTGCCGCCATTCAGAAAGATTCGGTGGCTGAGCTCTTGCGCCTCGGCCTCAACTTCCTCCATCACCTTTTTGCCGCCGATCGCCGCGCGCAGAAGTGACTCCAGCACCGGAAGCAGCGACTGCGCCTGGTCGAGAGTGAAAGTCCGGTCAGACATCAAATCTATTCTACCTTAATGCCAGAAAGCGGCATGGGGAAATTAGCGGCTCGAACGAGCAGCCATCTGGCCCGTGACGGTAGCGGCCACTGAAGCTAACTGCCTTAAATGCCAGCTCTTACTTCGCCACCTGTTTGGTCATCTCGATATCAATCGTGATGTTGATATCGTCTCCGACTATGCCGGGAGCGCCGGCCACTCCGAAATCCATGCGATTGATTTTGGTGGCCGCAGAAGCGCCGATGCGCTGATTGCCCCACGGGTCTTTCATCTCAGCCGAAGGGCCATCCACGTCGAGAACAACTTCCTTGGTCACGCCGTGCATCGTTAGATCGCCCGTAACTTTTAGCTTGCCCTCACCGGCCGCTTCAATCTTCTTCGACTGGAAAGTAATCGTCGGATATTTCTGCACATCCAGATAGTTGGCGCTGCGCAAGTCGTTGTCGCGCATGTCGACGCGAGTATCCACGGACGCGGCTTCGATGGTCGTGTGGATCGAGGATCGACCAGGATTATTCGGGTCGTACAGCAGCGTGCCGCTCACTTTGGTGAAGGCGCCACGCACCGTCGAAATCCCCAGATGCTTGACAGAAAATTGCGCCGCGGAGTGCTGCGGATCGATCTTCCAGGAGTCCTGGGCAGCAGCGGCTAGGGTAAAAAGCAGGAAAATAGCGTTGACCAGCACGGATAGCTTGCGGTTTCTCAATCGGAATTCTCCGGGAATGAACTGGGATGGGACCAGTACAGTTTAACCCAGACAGCCGTTAGTCGCTCGTAAACATCTGACGATCAACACCCGACAAGACGCGCTGGAACCGTATTTACCAGATTTTTCAGGAACCTTTGTAAATTCTGTCGACCGTTCGGAATCTCAGCGCGTTCTTCCTTCCGACGGATCAGCCGACGTCGCCGTGTTCACGTCTACATGCAGCTGCAATCCAGCGACGACCCCGGGCGGATAGCATTCTCCGTCACGGCTGTAATTTGAACAATGCGCCGCCACATCGTTGCGCCGCGGGGATTGCGCGAACTGCCAGACCTCGGCGAAGCGAACGCCGCTTCCGGCGGGGCTTGGCGGCTGCTTTGGAAATGCGCATCCCGGCGCCGGGGGACATGCGTCATTGATCGCCCAGTAGACGATTTGTCTCCCGCCCGCGCTCTGGCGAATATCATCGGCAGTCACAACATTGCCGTCGTCGGCAGCCGGAATACCCGAGCAATAAACGCCCGCGCGAAATCCAGCGCCCGCAACCCTATCCACCCAGGCGTAAATGTAAGCCTTCTGTTCAGGCAACATTCGCCCGCCCTGCTCCTGGTCGAGGAAGATGACAGTCTGCGCGTGGAACCCTTCACGGCGGGCGGCAGCGACGGCAACTCGCGCGTCAGACCTCCCGACGCTCGCGGCGTTGGCAACGCTTTTCAGTTCGGCATAGAGGCGTCCGTTGAAGAGCACGAGGAAGCCGAAGCCGGCGAATTCGACAGCCGCGCGGTGTCCAGCCCAGCTGTTCGCTCTTTCGCCCGGAGGATTGTTAAGCCAATAGCCGGAGTAAGAGAAAGTCTGATGCAAGATCTTCAGATTGGCGTCGCCCGGATAGTCGTTGCGGTCGAAGCCGAGGTAGGAAGCGGTTTGAGCGTGCAGCACCGCGCAAGAAAAAGTCAACAAGACCGCAACCCGCAGATTCATAGGTTCGATTTTAAGCTTCCTTCAACACGTCATTGCGCCTGACCTCGTTACGCCTGGTCCAGAAATACAGAGCAAATGCGCCAATGGTGAGCACCAATCCAATACCAAATTCAGTCGTGACGTAAAGCACTCGTCCCACCGGGGCCGTCATGCGATCGAAAATCGCCTGGATGAAAAGATTATGGCTGGCGTGCAGGATGGCGCCCGTCCACAAGCTGCCGGACTTGAGCCGCAACCAACCCAGAATGTAGCTATCGGCAATCACCATGAGCGTAAAGCAAGTCAGGGCAAATGCCGGACGAGTGCCCGCGTTATAGTCCGCGAACAACAGTCCGGGATAATGCCACACCGCCCAGATGCACCCGCTAAGAAAACAACCCCGAGTAAAGCCGGTCTGCTGCACCAGACGTGGAAGCAGAAATCCGCGCCAGCCAATTTCCTCTCCCAGCGCGCGTGCCGTGCTGCTGATCACGCCAAGTGTCGCGTAGCAGGGGATTGCGAGCAATAGCGCGGTCGCGCGCGGCCAATCCGGAAATCCGAAGGCCGCAGCCAATGGATTGGCAAATGCCGAGAATGCAAATGACCCTGGGATCGACACCCACGCCGCGACGTAAACCGGCAAGGCATAAAGAATCGGAATCACGTAAGCCCAAGCCACATACCGCGCGGGACGCCAATTCCAGCCCAGCGTCGCCAGGTCGATTCCGCATAGCCCGCACGTGGCCAGCGCGGCGAAGGCGGGGCACCACATCACCAGCGACACCACCAGCCCATTTCCGGCGCCGATGTGCCCAGTGTGAATCATGAGGTAATACGGCAGGCTGGAGAACGTGAAAACTAGCAGCAAATACGCGAGGATTTGTTTTGCCGGGGGCCGCATGTCGGTGGCATCTTACCACTGCAGCGCCGGCGCACTCAGCCGCAGAGTATGCACTTGGATTTACAGCATCACCCTCCGATATGCACCATGGTCCTCGACGCGGGCACAAAATCCGGCTCGCCGATGTGGTGCCGATCTTCTTTCTTCTGGATCACGCCGCAGATGAAATCTGCCAATTCTTCGTCGCTGGCGCCGCGCTGCATCTGGGCATGCAGATCGTGATCCCACACCGAAAACAAGCAAGTGCGGATTTTGCCGTCGCTGGTAATGCGGATGCGGCTGCAATGTCCGCAGAAGGGATGCGACACCGGCGCGATAATGCCAATTTCCCCGACGCCATCGTCAAAGCGATAGCGGCGAGCCGTCTCCGACCGTGCATGCGGAATTGCCACCAGAGGCCGGTACTCCCGCATGCGCGCCAGGATTTCATCGAGTGTGACCACGGTATCCGGCGACCAGGTACGTCCTTCTTCAAGTGGCATGAATTCGATGAAGCGCACCGTGACGCCTTCCTCGCGTGCGAACATCCCGAAGGGAATAATCTGGTCTTCGTTGAAACCGCGCATGAGCACGCAATTCACTTTCAGCGGCCACAGTCCGGCCCGCCGCGCCGCGCGAATGCCGGCCAGCACGTGGTCGTATCCGTGGGGCACACGCGTGATGCGCGCAAAACGGTCAGGATCGACGGCGTCCATGGAAACCGTAACGCGCGTGAGCCCGGCATCTTTCAGCGGCTGCGCCAATTCGGCCAGCAGATGTCCGTTGGTGGTAAGAGCAATGTCGAGCGGATCGACACTTTGGCTTTGAAGGGGCGCGGCTTCAAACCCGCCGTTCGCGCCCAAACAAGATTTGGGCCTTAGCCCCGGGGAATTAAGCTTCGCCAGTTCGCGCACAAACTCCACCACACCTTTACGCAACAGCGGCTCACCACCGGTCAGACGAATCTTGCTGATGCCCATCCCCACCAGCACACGCGCCATGCGCAAATATTCGTCAAACGGCAAGTCCCCATACAGCGCCCCTTCATTCCCGGTGCGGCAGTAAACACACTTGTAGTTACAGCGATCAGTAATAGAAAGTCGCAGGTCGGTAATCGGTCGCCCGAATTTGTCGATAAGGGTCAAAGCGCTACAAGAAAAAACTAACTTGCCTGATTATAGCGTTTAGCCAGGACCTCAAAGGTTATCCGACTTTGGCGATCTTCTTCGACCATAGGTCATGCAGCGATTCGAGACGTTCGGGCGGTACAGCCCGCTGCGGTAACATGTGCGTGAAAGGTGGAGGAGCCAAGATTATAAAAGCCGTTTCTGTCTCCACAAATTTGCCGAATCGACTCCACCGTAGCTCTCCTGATCCGAAGGACGTCTTCGCCCTGATGCCCTTATCATCAATATCAACAATGCGCGGACCGATCGTGATCGGGATACTTCTTGCACTCTCGGGCCATCCGCCAGGGCAACAACACGAGTCTATTCAGGATAAAGTGGAGCCCTAGTATGGTTACGAAAATTTGAATTGGCCTTTCAACCTGGAGAAAGAACAAAGCCGCTCCCTCGACCATCAGAAGAATTCCCAGTGGGATCATGGCTTTGTAGTTTAAGCGTACCCATCCAGATCCCAGCTTGGAACAGCCGATACGCTGGCTCTCCATTAATTCTTCTTTCGACAGAGCAAAGTCCAAGTGAATAGGTTTGCTTGGAGTTTGCATCTCAGGCTGGGTCATTTCGCGGCCACAACCTTCTCAATCGCCGCCTCCGCCAGCGGCGCCATGATCGTGAATCCCGCCGCGTTCGGATGCAGTCCGTCATCCGCGAGATTTTTCTTCATCAGGCCCTTGTCGTCCACCATCGCGCTAAAGTAGTCGAGATACATGCACGGGGCCGGCGCAGATGCGCAGTAATCTTTCAGCCAGCGATTCAGCTCCAGAATCTTTACGGTCGAGCGTTGCGCGAAAAAATCCTGCGACCGCGGCGTGTAATTGTGTACCGGCAGCAGCGACGAATAAATCACTTTGATGTCGTGCACGCGCGCGAGTTCCGCGAGCGAGGCGTAGTCAGCCTCAATATCCTCAAGCTGCATGGGCCCGGTGTTCCCTGCGATGTCATTTGTACCCGCAAGGATCACGACAACTTTCGGATGAACATCGATCACGTCCTGCCGGAAACGGACCAGCATCTGCGGCGTGGTCTGCCCTCCAATGCCGCGATTGATGTAAGGCTTGCCGGGAAAATATTCGTCAAGATGCCAAATGTCGGTGATGGAGTCTCCGAAAAACACGACACGATTCTCTCCGGCCACGGGCGGCTTGAGCGAGGCATTGGCGTCGCGGTAGCGCGTGAGCTGTCCGAAGTCGTCGGTGAAGATCGCGACGCGTCTGGCGCGATATTGATCCAACCCAGCGAAGCCGGTGGAGGGAATATTCTCAGGCGCCTGCGGCGCCGGTTGTTGAGGCGTGGCTTGCTGCGCGGGCTGAGCAGGTTGCTGGGCCTGCGCGGAGAATGCAAGCACCACCAGAGTGGCGAAAATCATCGTGCGGGACCGCATGACGGAGATGCTACCACGGCGTGCTTGGGCAAATCGCCAAGCGGATCCGACAGGGACACCGAAGCTAACGCAGGGCCTTCGCTATCGCCGCCTCCGCCAGTAGCGTCATGATCTTGTATCCCGCCGCGTTCGGATGCAGACCATCGTCGGAGAGATCGCGCTTCAGCATCTGGTTGTCATCCACCAGCGCAGAGAAATAATCGAGGTACACAAGGCCGTTCTTAAAGCAGTAATTCTTGAGCCAGGTGTTCAAAGCGAGTATTCTCGCGCGCGGACGCAAGGCAAAAGACTCCTTCGCATCCGAAGTGTAGTTGTGCACCGGAAGCACGGATGCAAACACCATTCGGATGCCGTGCGCATGCGCCAACTCTGCCATGGAGGTGTAGTTGGCCTCGATGTCCTCGTTGCGCGCGGGCCCGGTGACCGCAGCAAGATCGTTGGTCCCGCCGAGCACAACCACCACCTTGGGGCTTAGGTCAACAACATCCTGGCGGAAGCGCACCAGCATTTGGGGTGTCGTCTCTCCGTCGATGCCCCGGTTGATGTAGGGCCTACCGGGGAAATAGTCCGGCAGCTTCCAGTAGTCGGTAATGGAGTCGCCGACGAATACGACTCGATTCTCGCCAGGCGCGAGAGGTTTTAGCGCGATATTGGCTGCGCGGTAGCGCGACAATTCGCCGAAATCGTCCGTGTAGATGGCGACGCGCGAAGCGCGGTACTCGTCGAGGCCGGGGAAACCAGTGGAGGGGATGGAGGGAGGCACTGGGGCCGATTGAGCGAAGGCCAAAAGAGTCAGAATTGCAACGAACGCCGACCTCATAGATCGATTGACGAACCTACCTTCCTGTACGTCGTTTTTTCTGCTTCTCAGTCCTCACTACCCAAATCCCGCTCGACTCAATTTTCAGCACCGCCGTCAAGAATCGACCTAACAAAATCCGGACAAATCGTAACCTCATCAATTCCACAGGTCACTCATTGCTGCTTGATCCCCTGACACCGTTACCAGGAATAACAACCTTTAACAACCTAGATCCCCTTCCATTTACAAGTTGATCGAGGCCGTCTGGGTACTGATACCCGCCGCAATGTGGCTGGCATAAACCGCCGCAGGAAGCCTGGGGAGACTCGCATCGAGATCAAATCGCTCTGGCAACCACCGATCGTACCTTTCCGCGTCTCTTTTCGCCATGCCCATCCGCGCACCGGGGGGTACGACTTCGGAGTGTCCGACAACATGGTTGTTCAGCCACCACGCATCAAGCAACCAGACCGCGTCATCGTGGCTTCCGGCGCTATCTCTCCCCGCAAAGTAAAGGCCAACGAGTCCACCCTCGGTCCAATCGAGTAACCGAGTGGGTGCACCTGAGTGTTGCATCAGGAAGTACCATTCCCAAGGATTTTGTGGTCGGGCATCCGTGAGGTTGGGAGTCCTCACGATGAACTCCTGTTGCGGTTCAGCGTCGAGGTTTCTGTCGCCGCGCTTAACCGGCCACGGTTATCGAAAGTAGCGGTAAAAACCGAGCATAAGGGGCCACTTGAGCATCGGTGCCCACGAAACCAGGGTCCTCCAGGTAGGTTCAGGAAACCACTTATCCCGATACCGCATTGCGATCTCGAGAAATCCGGAGACGGTAGTGGTTTCAACTTGGTGCAAAACGAGTCCAAACTTCTAACCCAAAGTGTGCGAGGCACGGTATCACTGATCGAGATCAAGAAAGCTTCAGATTTCATCGCCCCGGGGAAAGCTTGGGGCGGCTTGACCAGAGGGCCCCTTACATCCCATCGTAATTCGGCCCGCCGCCGCCCTCCGGCGGCACCCAGGTAATGATCTGGTACGGATCGGCGATGTCGCAGGTTTTGCAGTGGACGCAATTCGACGGATTCAGGCTGATGCGCTTGCCATGCGGCTGGGTCGCATCGTCCACCATTTCGTAAACGTTGGCCGGACAAAAATTCTGGCACGGGCTGCCGAATTCTTTCACGCACCGGATATTGCATATGTTGGTGTCGTCGATCACCAGGTGCGCCGGCTGATCCTCTTCATGCTTCGTGCCCGAATGGTAAAGGTCAGTGAGCTTATCGAAAGTAAGTTTGCCATCGCCCTTGGCAGGACCCAGCAGGTGCGCTTCCGCACCGCCGTCAGCGGGCAATTCCGCGAGCTTGTGCATGTGCTCGTGTCCAGCCTTCGCGGGATACCGGTTGCGCACTCCACGTCCGCCTGTGATCATCTGCAGCCCGGTGTGGAACATGCCGGCGTAAAGCCCCTGCTCGAAGCCCTGGTGCATGTTGCGAACTTTCCAAAGCTCGTCCTTGATCCAGCTGGATTCGACTTTTTTCTGATATTCGCCGAGAGTGCTCGCTGAAAAATCATCCTTCTTCAGGGCATCAAACGCGGTCTCGGCGGCCAGCATTCCGCTCTTGATCGCAAGATGGATTCCCTTAAGGCGCGCAGAATTCAGAAAGCCGGCGGAGTCGCCGAGGATCATCCACCCGTTCCCCGCAACCGGCGGAATCGCCCACCAGCCGCCATACGGCATCGACTTCGCTCCGTAGCGGATCATCTTCCCGCCCGCGAGCAGCTTCGCGACCATGGGATGTTGTTTGAAATCCTGCAACACGCGCTGCGGATCGAGGCGCGGGTCGGGATAGTCGAGCCCGGTGACGAAACCGAGCGAGACGAAATTGTCTTTGCCGCCATAAATCCAGGCGCCGCCGTATTCTTTCGGCGTGAGCGGCCAGCCCAGCGTGTAAATCACTTCTCCCGGAGCGATCCGCCCGGGGGGAACTTCCCACAACTCCTTCACGCCAATGCCATAGGTTTGCGGGTTCGCGTTGCGAGACAGATCGAATTTCGAGACAAGCTGTTTCGTCAATGATCCGCGCGGACCTTCGGCGAGGATCGTGATTTTCGCGTTGAGATCATAGCCCGGTTCGAAGTTGGATTTTGGATGGCCTTCCTTGTCCACGCCTTTGTCGTCCGTCTGAACGCCGGTAATGCGGTCGCCTTCGAAGAGCAATTCCGAGCCGGCGAATCCGGTGAAAATTGTAATGCCGGTTTCCTCCACCTTGCCGCCCAGCCATTTCACAAAGCGATTCAGCGAGATAACGTAGTTGCCGTGATCGCGCAGCGGCGGCGGCGTGATGGGTAATTGGAACTTGCTCTTCTCGGTGAGAAAGTAGACGGCTTCTTTCGTGACCTGCGCATCAAGCGGGGCTTCTTTTTCGAATCCCGGAAGCAGCTCCCTCATGGATCGCGGATCAAGCAGCGCACCCGACAAACAATGCTGCCCGATCTCACGCGCCTTTTCGAGGACGTAGATATTTTCCTTGCTAAGCTGCGAGTCTGGGTGCGCGGCATTGTGCGCGTCGATCAGCTGGGATAAGCGTAGAGCGCACGCCATCCCCGCCGGCCCGCCCCCGACGATGACCACGTCGGCCGGCATCTGCGGACGCTCGACGCCTTCGATAGGTTTGCGGAAGATCAGCATTTTGCAGTTAGCGGTTGGCGAGGCTCGCTATCTCCCCGAGGCCCAGTAATCTTTGGTCCGCCGTCAACAACGTCAGCTTGAACAGCTTGGCAGTCGCCGCCAGGAATCGGTCGGTCGGATCGGCATGCGGTAAACGGAGCGCGAAGCCAGTGCGAACAATCTCGTGAGTTAGCGGCGCCTCTCGCAGTTGGTCGGCCGCACGCTGAACCCATGCCAAAGGATTCTCCACGCGAATGCGGCCTTTCTGCATGAGCGCCAGAGCCTCCCAGACACTGACTGGAGACAACCAAAGCTCATTGCTGCCGTTCGATAACTCTGCCATGGCGCGCTTCCCGAGCCGGCTCGGTTCGGACTTGCTCCAAATCAAGATATGCGTATCGAGAAGTAGTTTCAATCGCGGTATGCCTCAATCTCGTCCAAGTCGATCCCCGGCGAGATAATCTCCCCTACGATCTTGGCGGTTCCCAACATATCGCCGACGAACTTCCGCTTGTGATCGGGGCCAGCCGGAATCACCTCTGTCACAGGCAGTGCATGCCGGGTTATGCGCAATGGCTGCCGCCTCTTATGGACCTGCTCGATGAGCCCCAGACATTTCGCTTTGAACTTCGAGATGGGAATGTCGTCCATGACCAATATCTTAACCATAGTCAACATAAAGGACCGCATGCAAAATGAGTGCCGTCTAGCTTCCCGCCTTGGCCTTCTTCACTTCCTCAATGAGTGGCGGAACGATGTCGAAAAGATTGCCGACGATCGCGTAGTCCGCGATCTCGAAAATCGGCGCTTCCGAATCTTTGTTGATTGCAATGATGGTGCGCGAGCCTTTCATGCCGACAATGTGTTGAATCGCGCCGCTGATGCCGAGCGCAAGGTAAAGCTTGGGCGCAACCGTCTGCCCGGAAGATCCAATCTGACGGTCCATCGGGAGCCAACCGGAGTCGCAGATAGGACGCGAAGCGGCAAGATCTCCGCCGAGCGCATCCGCAAGCTGTTTGGCGATCTCGATATTTTTCTGCTCTTTGATCCCGCGCCCAACGGAAACAATAATTTCAGCCTGGGTGAGATCGACGGCCTGCTTCGCCTCTTTAAACACTTCCTGCGGCTGGGTGCGAATCACGCCATCCGCAATTTCCACATTCACGGCTTCAACTGGCGCCGCGCTCGTCCCCGCCTCAGCCTTGTCTCCGCGAAAAGCCCCGTTCTGAAAAGTTGCAAACCACGGGGCGTCGCTGTTGAAGCTGACATCGGCGGCAAATTTTCCTTGAAACATCTGGCGAGTGAAAACCAGTTTGCCGTTTTCGTGCTTGAACCCGACACAGTCGCTGATCACCGTGCGGCCCATGGAAGTTGCGAGTTTGGGCGCAAAGTCGCGTACCTGGTAGGTGTGCGGCATTAGCACAAGTTTGAGCTGTTTGGCGGCGATAAGTTGCTTGAGCGCCGCCGCGAAAGCATCGGGCGTGTAAGGCTCGAGCTTGGGTGATTCGACTGCGAGAACCTTAGCGACTTTCTTCGCCGCGACTTCAGCGGCGATCGCCGCGGTACTCGCGCCGACGACGGCGGCCTCGAGCGTCCAGCCGGTGGCGGCGGCAATAGCCTGGCCGGCGGCAATGGTCTCCCAGGAGACGCGGTTGAGTTTGCTTTCGCGTTGTTCGACGACTACGAGGATTGTGTCGGCCATTTGATCCCTCAAGAGCTGCATTTTCTGGTGTTGCGGCCTTGCGACGAGATCCGCTTCGTAGCTCAGGTCTTGATCGCCGCGAAACGCAGGCGCATATAGTCAGCGGTCCAGCGCCCCTGAGAATCGCACAAAACAGGTTTAAGCAAAGCGGTGACTTCGTCAAGAAAATCGTCGCGCTGATTCTGCCCAACAGCGGCGCAAAACGGATTGGCGAATGTCTCTAACCACCCGCGCATTCCCGTTGGCAACGGCGTGGGACGGGGGATCAATTGCACACTCTGCGGCACAAACCCGGCCCGCCGCAGACGTGTTTGATATTCGTCGACGGTGGGAAAATACCACGGAATCCACGCAGGGGCGTCCGGAATGCCCCGGCGCTCAAGCGTGACCATCAGCGCAACGGTAATTGCACTGACGCAGCCGTGGCCGCCTAATTCTCCAACGAACCTTCCTCCCGGCACTAAGGCGCGATATGCGCTGACGATCGGTGAGTCTGGATCGTCCTTCACCCAGTGCAGCGCGGCATTGGAAAAGACAGCGTCGAATTCGTTCTCAAACCTTAGCGATCTGGCGTCCATCATTCTCGCATCAATCCCGCGCAAGCGTGCGGCGGCAATCATATCTGGAGAATTGTCGATGCCGATCACCCGGGCACCGAGCGCGACCAGTTTCTCAGTGAGGATTCCATCTCCGCAACCCAGATCGAGAATTCGCTCATCGGGCTGCGGCTGGAGCAAATCCAACACAGCCTGCCCGAGCGCCGGCACGAAGTGAGCGTTGGCCGCATAGGCACGAGCACTCCAATTCTGGGGGGACGGTGATTGGGACAAAAGGGTCACGTCACGAAATCCTTAGGTGAAAATAATCCGATCTTCGCTCAACCCGCACGATCATTTACAGCACCCGCACTTCGTTCCGCAGTTTGTCCACCAGCTTCTTCGCAATCTCCGTTGCCGATCCCTCAATGTGCTCGGTCTTCTTCGTTTTCTGCGGCACGTACAAACGCTCGATCTTCTGCAAATTCTTCCCGATGGCAGACTGCACCTCGGCGAGCGTTACCTTCCGCAACGGCTTATTCTTCGCCTGCTTGATGCCGATCAGCGTGGCGTAGCGCAGCTTGTTGATGCCGGACTGAATCGTGAGCACCGCGGGAAGAGGCATGTCGACGAACTGAAAGAATCCAGCTTCAAGTTCGCGCTTCACGCGAATGCCGGCATCGTTCTTTTCAATCTGCATGATGATGGTCGCATGCGGCCAACCTAGCAGCTCGGCGAGGATGACTCCGGTCTGCGCGTAGCCGTAATCGTCGGACTGCAAGCCGGTGAAAATCAGATCGAATTGTTCGTCCTTGATGGCGGTCGCGAATGCTTTCGCCGTGTTGAACGCGTCAAGTCCGACGAACGCACTATCTTCAAGATGGATGGCGCGATCCGCGCCCTTGGCCAGAGCCTCGCGCAGCACCTGCTGGGAACGGGCCGGGCCGGAGGTGATGACCACCACTTCTCCAGTGTGTTTCTCTTTCTGGCGCAGCGCCTCTTCGAGAGCGTAAGCGTCCGGCTCGTTCACCTCGTAGGAGACGTCTTCGCGAATCCATGCGCCAGTCTCATTGAGCTTAAGCGGCGCATCCTTCTGCGGCACCTGCTTCATGCAAACCAGGATTTTCAAAACATGACTCCTTGGCGCCTGTGGCTTCAGGGAGCCACGGCAAACCAGTCAGTATAAATGAGCAATCGGCAATTAGCACTCGGTGGTGCGCTCTCTTGACGCGAATCCTGGATTCTGTAGGCTATTCCGCATTGAGAGTCTCTTCAAAAACAGAAGGTTGATGAAATTGAGGGCATATTGGCACCTTATTTTGGACTTTAAGAAAGTCCAAATTTTAGCCTGCGCCCTGATTCTAGCTCCGTTGTCTCAGAGCGTTCCCGCAACCTTCGAGGCTGCTGACTCGACTCATTCAGCCCAAAACACTTCTGAGAAGGCCGATTTGGCTCGCATAGACCGTATCGAAAATGGGCTTCTGACTCGCGGTTAGCTGGAAGCATGATGGAGGAACTGACGATCAGCTCTACTTGCAGGCGGACCCCCTGGGTCCTCAAGCTCAGGAACTTTTGGTGGACTCAGACCGCCACTTTTTTGTTATGTCGGAACCCCTCGAATTCACTCTTAACAGAGATGGCAAAGGCGCAGTCCTCCGCATGACCGTCCAAGGTGGCTCATGGGAGTTTGTGGCGAAAAAGACTCAGTAGCTCTCACGCGCGGTGCATTCCGTCGTACCGGAATCCGAAGTCCTTATCGTCTGGACGAGGATCACTCCGTGAACACCACCGACTGCACCCCGGAAATCTCAAACCGCTTCCGGCAGCGCATGTTCTTGCAGGCCATCAGATCGTCTTTGCGCAGCATGTAGGAGCGGGCTTTGGCGAAGCGGGCGCGGTCGCGCTCGTCAGCGCGTCCACCGAGCTGCCGCTTCTTGGTGCGTACCACCCAGGTGACTTCATACTCGGCGGGCTGGTGGCAGTGGGGACAATTTAAGGTTGCGGGCTTCTTCTCGGTGCGTTCGTCAAAAAAATCACGTTCTTCCATAGTCAGTTGTCAGTCGCTGGCCGGGCTCGGCCACAATCTGTTCCGCAACCCCGGCCAAGCCAACGGCGAACTATCATTATTGCAGTTTTATGGCGTACAAAGCTATGGCAAGATGGCTATAACAAGATGGCCACGGCAATCTGAACGTTATGGCACGCAAGAAAAAAGTAAAGCAGTTCCGGGCCGTGCAAGCCGTAAAGGAGTTGGCGCGGGAACGCATGGGCGCGCCACCGGCCGCAAAGGTAATCCCCCACAAGCAGAAAAATCCGGCGAAGCACAAACCCACGCTGGGTAAATTGCTGGGGGAAGGGGAATGAAGAGCGGCTTCCAGGCGTATTCGGCGCGGCTCAATTGAACGCCGCCGTTACGATCGTATCGGTCTGCAACACCAGAACGCACGTTCCGGTACCGGTGCAAGCGCCGCCCGACCAACCCCCGAATGTTGCGGGAGCAATCGGAGTGGCAGTCAGGGTAACGGTTGTTCCGTTGGGAAAACTATCGATGCAGCTGACTGCTGTGGTAGCGCAACTGAAACCCGAAGTCGAGCTGGTTACAGTTCCAGTACCGCTGCCGGAAAAGTTAACGGTCAGAGTCGGCTCCGCGCCTCCGCCACCGCTACTGGTGCCGGTGAAACATACGACGTTGGCTGTCATGTTACCGGTGACGACGGCGCCCGATGAGGACACGCCTGACCCGTCGTGGTTCGTTGTTACAGTGGCGGAAACCAAGGTAGCGCCGCAAACAAACCCGGTTGCGGTCAGCAAACCTGCAGGAGTGATGGTAAACATCTGTGGGTCACTTGAGGCCCAGGTCACCTGGTTGGTAATATCTTTCGTGACCGGCGGATGGAGATAGCTGCCCAGCGCTGTCAGTTGCACTTGCAACCCGGCATTAGCGCTGACGGGAATATTCGATGCGCCAAAGGTTTCGGTCGAAGGCTGCACGGCAATAGATTGCAACTCCTGAGGGTCTCCGCAACTGGAAACGCTGAGCAGCGAGATCGCCGCTGCGGTAAGGGCAATGATGCTGAACCACTTCCGGCTCATCAACAGACTCCTGGGTTTTTAAACGACGGTTTTTAAAGGACGCCGCCTGAATGCTCGCACACGTGGAGATGGGCCAATTTAGTCTAAAAACCAGTCAAAAAGCAATCGCAAAACAGCACTGCCGACTAACCTCCGTCACCCCTTCATCGCCTCGGCAACCACCTCCGCAAACCTGCGGATATCCCCTTCCGTAGTGTCGAATGAGCACATCCAGCGCACAATCGATTCTTCCTCGATCCACATGTAGAAAAAGTACTGCCGCTTGATCTTCTCGATCGCGTGGCGCGGGATCTGCACGAAAACACCATTGGCTTCCACCTTCCACGCAACTTTCACTCCCGGAATGCGGCTGACTTCTTTTTCCAACATGCGGGCCATCTGGTTGGCGTGTTCCGCGCTGCGCCGCCAAAGATCGTTCGTGAGCATGGCCTCGAATTGTGCGGCAATAAACCGCATCTTCGACGCCAATTGCATGCCCTGCTTTCGCAGGTAAAGAAAGTCCTGGCCCAGCGCGGACGGAAAAAACACCACCGCTTCCCCACCCAGGATCCCATTCTTCGTGCCCCCGAAAGACAGCACGTCAACCCCAAGGTCGCGCGTGGCCTGGCGAAGGTTCTGGCCTAAGAAAGCAACCGCGTTGGCAATCCGCGCCCCATCCATGTGCAGGAACATGCCATGCTCGTGGGCGAAGCGCGCCAGCGCTTGAATTTCTTCTGGACGATATACCGTTCCCATCTCCGTGGCTTGCGTAATCGAAATGACACGGGGCTGCGAGTGATGTTGATCGCCGATGCCGTGATAGGCGTGGCGGACGGAATCGAGCGTAATCTTACCCGCCTGGTGCGGCAGCGGAATCAGCTTGCACCCGATATGTTTTTCCGGCGCGCCACATTCGTCCGTATAGATATGAGCGTAGTCGCTGCAAAGTATGGACTGGAAGGATCGGGTCAGAGCCTGCAAACCAAGGACATTCGCTCCAGTCCCATTGAAGGTGAAAAAAACTGCAATGTCCTGGCCGAAATGCTCTTCGAACTTTTTCACCGCCGAACGGGTATACGGATCGTCCCCATAGGCAACCCCATGGCCTTGATTCGCTCGTGTAACCGCCGCTAGAACCTCGGGATGCACGCCCGCATTGTTGTCACTGGCAAAGCCCCGGGTGGAATGAGATGAGTTCTGCTCCATAAGGCAAATGTAGCAGAGTGAAGCATCGTGGACCCGCACGGATCGATTGACGCGGACGGGATTAGAACTTAAGGACTGTAGATAGGGCAGAACCGGGTAACCGTTCATTCCTTTGACCCATCGTATGGTCTTGAATAACTTACGCCCCTGACGCTCGGCAACCTTCCGCGTCCAGAAAGATTCAATCCCAATGTCTATTTCAGAGGTCCCCGTTCGTCTAAAGAATATGGAAAGGGTCCATATATGAGGTTCGCAGGAATAAAGCGAATGATCTCAACTTGATTAATAGCGGCCAGACCACGCCAAAACTGAATCTTTTCCCTGATCTGGGAAATCGATATGGGAACAACCGCTTGGGCTCGGCTGCCGTCGTACGATAAACATACTTTCGATGTTTTTGTTGCTTTCGGAGAATACATGGCGAAACGATTCATTTTAATGCTGGTCATCGTGGCCGCGCTTGTGGGAGGGCTCGGTTTTCTGAAATACCGCCAGGTCGAAACGGCCATTGCCATGGGCGCAAGTTTTGCGGCGCCGCCCACCGCCGTCACCACCGTAATCGCCAAGCGGGAGACCTGGCCATCGACGCTGGAGGTAATCGGCACAGCGGAGGCTATTCAAGGCGTCACCGTGAGCGCGGACCTGCCCGGAACCGTCGACAAAATCCACTTCGAGTCTGGCCAAGCGGTGAAAGAGGGCGACATTCTGGTGGAATTGGATACCCGGCAGGAACGGGCGCAGCTGGCCAACCTGGAGGCCCAGCGCGATCTTGCCAAGATTCAATACGGACGTTCGGAACAACTGGAGAAAGCAGGGGTTATTTCCAAGTCGGACTATGACAACGCCGCCGCCCAGCAGAAAGCCACGGAAGCGCAGGTTGGCGATGTCAAGGCTCAAATCGCCCGCAAGACGATCCACGCTCCGTTCTCAGGAATTCTAGGGATTCGTCAGATCAGCCTGGGGCAATATCTGGCGGCGGGCCAGGCCATTGTTTCGCTGCAGGCGCTGAATCCTATCTACGTCAATTTCGGTGTGCCGCAGCAGGACGAGCCCAAGATTTTGATCGGCCACAGCGTGAACGTCGCTATCGCCGATCTGCCAGGCATGGGCTTCACTGGCAGGATTACTGCGCTGGACTCGGTGGTCAACGAGACCACCCGCAATATACAGGTGCAGGCGACGTTTCAAAATTCCGCCGGCAAGCTGCGCCCTGGCATGTTCGTGCAAGTTGAGCTGCCTTTAGGTAAGGCCCGCGAGGTCGTTCCTCTACCGGCTTCGGCGATCAACTACGCGCCTTACGGCGATTCCGTATACGTCGTAACCGAGATGACAGATCAGAAAGGCAACAAATATAAGGGTGTGAAGCAGCAAGTGGTAAAGATCGAGGGTAGCCGCGGCGATCAGGTTGCCATCACCTCCGGAATTAATCCCGGCGATGAAATCGTCAGCGCAGGGGTTTTCCGACTACGGAATGCCGCTCCGGTTCTGGTTAACAACAGCGTGCAACCCGGCAACAATCCGAATCCGAAACCGGATGAGAGCTAGCGGAGGAGCGGAGAGCTGAAACGCCTGTGTGAGGAGTTTCCATGAAGTTTACTGATCTATTCGTAAAGCGTCCGGTCCTGGCGATCGTAGTCAATCTGGTCATCATCATTGCCGGTCTGTATGCGATTCGTTCTCTAAGTGTCCGGCAATATCCGCGCAGCGATACTTCGGTGATCTCGATCTCAACCGTGTATGTGGGCGCCAACGCTGACCTGGTGCGCGGTTACATTACTACGCCGCTGGAGCGCGTGATTGCCAGCGCCGACGGCATCGACTACATGGAGTCGACCAGCGCGCAGGGGTTGAGCACGATCACGGTTCACCTTAAGTTGAACTATGACACCACGGCAGCCCTCACGCAGGTGCAGGCCAAGGTGCAACAGGTAAAGAATGACTTGCCGCCCGAGGCGCAGGTTCCGGTGATCGATCTGGAAACGGCAGACCAAGAGTTCGCCGCCATGTACATCGGGTTTTCTTCCAGCAACCTCGACCAAAATCAGATCACCGATTATCTGACCCGCGTCGTGCAGCCCAAATTGAGCGCCATCAGCGGCGTGCAGCGCGCCGATATTCAAGGCAATCGCACCTTCGCCATGCGCATATGGCTCAAGCCGGAGCAGATGGCGGCGCGCGGCATTTCTCCTTCCGACATCAATGACGCGTTGGCCAAGAATAATTATCTATCGGCACTGGGAAGCACCAAGGGTTCCATGGTTTCCGTGAACCTGATCGCCAACACCGACCTGCGCACGCCCGACGAATTCAAACGGATGGTCGTGAAACAGGCAAACGGCGTTGTCGTTCGCCTGGGCGAGATCGCCGACGTTCAGCTGGGCGCCGAAAACTACGATCAGGACGTACGCTTTAACGGCGAGACGGCTACTTTCTTTGGCATCTACGTTCTTCCCACCGCGAACTCGCTGCAAGTCATTCAAGAGGTCCGCAAGGCCCTGCCTGCCATTCAGGAGCAGTTGCCCACGGGAATGAAGCTGGGCATCCCCTACGACTCGACGGAGTACATTCAAGACGCGATCAATGAAGTGCTGCACACGCTGACGGAAACGCTGCTGATCGTGGTCGTAGTGATCTTCCTGTTCCTCGGCTCGTTCCGTTCCGTGCTGATTCCGGTCATCGCGATTCCGGTCTCGCTGATCGGCGCGGTCTTCTTGATGTTGATCTTCGGCTTCACCATCAACCTGCTGACTTTGCTCGCAATCGTGCTCTCCGTCGGCTTGGTGGTGGATGACGCCATCGTTATGGTGGAAAATGTCGAACGCCATCTTCAGATGGGCAAGACTCCGTTTAAGGCGGCGCAAGACGCTGCCCGCGAACTGGTTGGCCCCATCATCGCCATGACGATCACGTTGGCGGCGGTCTACGCTCCCATCGGAATTCAGGGCGGATTAACCGGCTCTCTCTTCCGTGAATTCGCCTTCACGCTGGCCGGCGCCGTCGTCGTCTCCGGAGTCGTGGCGCTCACTCTCTCGCCCATGATGGGATCGAAGCTTCTGCGCTCCGGCGATGCGGAGAAGGGATTCGCCGGCATCATCAACCGCCAATTCGAGCGCGGGCGCAACTTGTACACCCGCTTGCTCACCGGAACGTTGCAGTACCGACCAGTCGTGCTGACCTTATGGATAATCGTCGCGCTGCTCATGATTCCGTTCTACATGTTCTCGCAGCATGAACTAGCCCCTTCCGAGGACCAAGGCGTAGTTTTCGGCGTGATTCAATCTTCGGCGAATGCCACGCTCGATCAGACCAACCTTTTCACGCAGAAGGTTTACGACGTTTACCACTCGTTTCCTGAGACCCAGAGTATCTTCGAACTGACGAACGCCAGCGGCGGCTTTGCCGGCATGGTCACAAAGCCCTGGAGCCAGCGTACGAAGACTACGCAACAACTGCTGGTGGAGTCGGCGGGGAAGCTGTCGAACATTGCCGGCATCCGCGTGATTCCGCTGACTCCTCCGCCGCTTCCCGGCGGCGGCAACTTTCCAGTGGATTTCGCAATCGTGTCAGCGGCCGAACCGGAGCAGGTCAGCCAACTCGCAGAGAAGATCGTGCAAAAAGCGATGGCCAGCGGCAAGTTCATCTTTCTCGACACCGACGTGAAGTTTGATCAGCCGCAGACTCAGGTCGTCTTCGACCGCGACAAGCTTCGCTCGCAAGGCGTCGATTTGAGCCAAGCCGGACAGGATCTCTCCACCATGCTCGGTGGCAACTACGTCAACCGCTTCAGCATTCAGGGGCGCAGTTACAAAGTTATTCCCCAGGTGGAGCGCGCGCAACGCCTCACGGCCGATCAGCTAAATAACATCTATGTAAAAGGTTCGGCCAACCAACTGGTGCCGCTCTCCACTTTCGCCACTTTGAAGACCACCACTGAACCGCGATCACTGAATAAATTTCAGCAGTTGAATGCAGTGCGCATCCAGGGTGTGATTCCGCCCAACGTCCCACTCGATCAGGCGCTGACGTTTTTGGAAGATACGGCAAAGCAAGTACTTCCCCAAGGTTTCACGGTCGACTACGCGGGTGAGTCTCGTCAGCTGCGCGTGGAAGGCAGCAAGTTCCTGGGTACGTTCCTGCTCTCGGCAATCCTTATCTACCTCGTGCTCGCCGCACAGTTCGAGAGCTTCCGCGATCCGTTCATCATCCTCGCCGGTTCCGTGCCCTTGGCTATATCCGGCGCGCTGATGTTCTCGTTCCTCGGCTTCACCACGCTCAACATCTACAGTCAGGTCGGATTGATCACACTGGTCGGCCTGATCGCGAAGAACGGGATCCTGATCGTGGAATTCGCCAACCACTTGCAGGAAACCGGGCTGAGTAAGCTGCAGGCCATCATAGGCGCCGCCAGCACACGACTGCGGCCCATCTTGATGACCACAGCGGCCACGGTTTTTGGCCACTTCCCCCTCGTTTTCGCGAGAGGTCCCGGCGCCGGAGCGCGAAACAGCATTGGCATTATGCTGGTCAGCGGCATGATCATCGGCACCGTCTTCACATTGTTCGTCGTGCCCTCGATCTACATGCTCGTAGCGAAAACTCACACGGCGATCAAGGACGAAGAGGAAGGTTCAATCAGCCTGTCCGGGGGGAGAACTGAAGAACTGCTGGCGGCAAGGTAGAAACCTGACCCAGCAATTCGGCAGAACTCTTAGCGCGCTTTTCTACGACGCGCCCTTTAGTTTTTCCCCGACTTGATTCTTTTTCGCTTTCTTCTTCCGCGCCTCGCGTCGCCGCATCTTGGCCATCCACTCGCGCGAATACATAGTTCCCCGGCAGTTGGGCGAGCCGCAGTGGCAGGGCGCGGGATCATCGTCATCGTAGAGACTGTAGTCCCAAAGCAATTCCTCGCCGGCTGCAATATTGCGTAGCGCCAGGATCCACACCCGATTCTTGATTTCATCGATCTCGCAATTCGGGTCGCAGGAATGATTCAGGTAAGCGCCCATGCCCTCGCCGTCGATGACGGTCTTGCCGTCTTCCAGTCCATAAAGGTAAGTGCGGGGCGCGCCGTCATACAAACGGTTGGCCTCTTCCGGCGTAAGGCGTGGCCCCGAATACTCCACAACGCGGGCGCCTTTGCGGATGGGCGCGGTGGTGAAAACTCCCACCGCATGAATGCGTGAGGGACGAACAACCAGTGGCATACAACTAATTTCGCACGGACGCAGTTTTGAAGGAAGAAAAAAGTTCTACGGATCGTAAACCGCGCTGCCATAGCCCTGTTTGCGCGCCGACTCCTGCATTTCGTCCAGTTGCTTTTTCTGGTCTTCGAGTTGAGCCTGCATGCGCTCTACCTGTTCCTGCTTTCCCTTTTGATGCTCGTTCCACGCCACGCAATTGGCTACGCAGTTCGCCGGGGCAAAGCGGATCGACTCGTTGAGTTCGGCTATCTGACGTTGCAGCGCAGTAATCTGATTCTTCTGCGCCAGAATTTGTGACTTCCAATGCTCGGCCGGCAAATGTTCGGCCGGTTGTTTCGCGCCGCTTGAAGGCTCCGCCTGTGCCGCCTCTTCTTCTTGCCCGCTGATCACTGACCCCGCAGCCAACGCCGCGCGCCCGGGAATCTCTTCGTTCGTAATTACCCTAGGCGATTTGGCATCCTTGCCCGCCGCAGTTTTCGATTGCTCCCTTTGCTGCCGCTGCTGCCGCGCCAGGTCGCCCAGCGACGGCGAATCCTGCGCATAGCCAGTTCCCACCGCCAGCGAAAGCACCCCCGCAAAAACGAATAGGACTCTGCACCTTATACCCATAAGAAACCCTCTTTGCAGCCCAGTCGAGCGGTCGATGGATCTGTTCAGCTAAATGCTATCGGCAAACCGCACCCCATCCAGCGTTACCGTCGGCCATGTACAACCGGGGCCTGGCGGCCCGCAAGCCCCAACCCGCTGACCATTCCGAAACCTTTACGATCATGTCGAGTTGCCTGAAGTAAAACGGAGGGAAGTACAACGGAGGATCAGGCAGTGAAGAAATTGATTTGGCTCGTGGACATGTCACTGGACGGATTCATGTCCGGACCAGACGGAGAACTCGACTGGGCCGGCAAGAACGGGGATGAATTGTGGGAAGACTTGAATGAACCGCTGGGCACAATCGACGCTGCCTTGTTTGGACACGTGACCTACCAGAATTTCGAAAATTACCGGCCTGCCGTANCCCACAATCCCGCAGGTCCGAAGAATGAACTCGATTATCGAGCAAGCCCCGAAAACCGTCGCCTCCCGGATTTTGAACAGCCTTGCGTGGAGAANTTCATTTCTGCTCAACAACAACGTTGCCGCCGGGATCGCCAGAACATAGGAACAACCGGGAGAGAATCTTCTCCTGTTCGGCAGTTGCGATCTGGCTTCGTCCTTGTTGAAGTCACGCCTGATCGATGAACTACAGATCCGCATCCATCCCGTCATCCCGGGTGTGGGCCGCCCCCTTTTCAAAGGCGGAAGTGAACGGCACGCGTTGAAGATGGTTCACTCAAAAACCCTTCGTTCGGGAGTTGCCCGCCTGCGCTACGACCTGGCGTGAACGCACAACTCGATTCTTTAACGAACGGTTGAACCTAAAATAAAACCCGGCGCGGAAACCTCGCGCGCCGTTTCTCATTTTCCGATGCCTAAAATCTCTTACTAGGCTGACCTCTTCTGCGCCCTTACCTTCGCCCATCTTGCTTTCTGGGCTGCTGCCATTTTCTTCCGTGCGGCAGCTGACACGGCTCGCTTCTGGGGTGCGCTTACAGCGCTTTGCTGCTGCCCGTCGCTCCCTTTCGCCTTAGCCCATCGTGCTTTCTGAGCCGCCGAAATTTTTGCCCGTCGGGCAGCCGACATCGTGCCCCGAACTCCGTTCTGTTTTCCGTAAGCCGCACCGAACGCAGCAAGCGCGGCACTGACCCCTCGAATTTCCCTCATCAACCGCTCATGTTCTTTCTTCAGATGCACCACAATCCCGGATTCTTCAGCCATTTTGTATAGACCTCCGATGCAAATTGTATCAGCCAACCTCATTTGCTAGCTTGATGAATCATTCCCGTTGACATAATCCTATATTGCGGGACGCGGCCCGAATCGGATCAGTGACTGCTCCGAAGAGCGTGCTGGCTGCGCTCTGCACCGTCCATACATTGTTTGCGTGCAACTGGTGCCGGATGTCGCTGACCCATGCCACGCCCTAAATCATCGATTCTCGTTGCGAAAGTG
>JGI12635J15846_10000570_pt1 | contig 31995 bp, 30 predicted proteins | sample BlaSpr_A8_OM2_M2_FD_15846 | JGI IMG/M metagenome (IMG submission 15846)
AGCAGGATGAATCCCGAGCCGAAGATGACGATATACGCCAGCACGTAGAGCAGCCACGAGAGCCCGACATCGCCGGCTGTGAGCGACGGCGTGACCGAATCGCTGGTGCGCATCAGTCCATACACGGTCCAGGGCTGGCGGCCGCTTTCAGTGGTCGTCCATCCCGCGAGCACGGCGATGAAACCCAGCGGCATGCCGAACGTGGCGCAACGCAGCCAGCGCGGGCTTGTTTCAAGCTTGCCGCGCGCGAACAGCACGATGCCGGAGAGCACCAGCGCAAACATCAGCAACGCGATGCCGACCATGATCCGGAACGCGAAGAACACGACTGCGACGTTCGGCCGGTCTTCACGCGGAAAGTCTTTCAGGCCCCGCACGGTGCCGTTCGGATCGTGCGTGAGATAGATGCTGCCGAGTACGGGAATCGAAATTTCGAAATTGTTGCGCTCGTTGGCCTGGTCGGGGATCGCGAAGATACTGGCGGGCACGCGCGAACCGGTGTCCCACAAACCTTCCATCGCGGCGAGCTTGGCCGGCTGATGTTCGAGCGTGTTGAGACCATGCATATCGCCGATAACCATTTGCACCGGCACCATGATCACGAGAAAGATCAGGGCCATCTTCGTCATCACCCGGCTTTCCTCGAGCGCGCGCTGCTGCCGCAAATACAGCGCGCCCACGCCTAGAATCACGAACGCGGCTGTGACAAGAAAGGCGCTGACTGTATGGCCGAGACGATAGGGGAAGGAGGGCGTGAAGATGGCGTCGAAGAAACTCGTCACTTCGAAGCGGCCGTCCGGGAGAATCCGGTAACCGGCCGGCGTCTGCATCCAGCTATTCACCGCCAGAATCCAGAACGACGAAATCACCGTTCCCGACGCGACAAAAACGGCCGCCAGCACGTGTGCCCATTGCGGCACGAGTTTGCGGCCGAACAGCAGGACGCCGAGAAACGCGGCTTCGAGAAAGAATGCGGTCAGGACCTCGTAACCCATCAGCGGGCCGATCACGCTGGCGGTGGCATCGGTGAAACGGCTCCAGTTGGTACCGAACTGGAACGGCATCACAATTCCCGATACCACGCCCATGCCAAATGAAACCGCGAATATCTTCAGCCAGAACGCAGAAAGCCGTCTGTACACATCCCGCGCGGTTATCCACCAGAGCAATTCAAGCGTCGCGATAAAACACGATAAACCGACAGTAAAGGCCGGCAACAGGATGTGAAACGCAATCACCCAGGCGAACTGGAAGCGGGATAGCAAAACGGCATCGAACTCCATGAATACTCCTTGAGAGAAGTTTCAAATGGGCTGAATTCAACGACGCGCCAAGCCACGTTCAGACGCCGATCAAGCGTTGTGTTGTGCCCGTTGCGACGGTGTTTCANACATCGACCGCTGCGTACTGATTNAGATTAGACCAGGTTTTCGTGAAAGGACGCTTTTATTTGCCGTTGTGGCTCAACGATGCGTTGACTGCTCCAACCGATTAAAACCGCGCATAAAGCCGATGACAGCAAGGCCGCTGCGGGTTATTTCAGCTTTTCGTATTTCTTATGTTCTGACGTGAAAAGACGGTGTAAAAGCCGCTGAAATCGGCATGGGGGTGCAAGCGGCACATTCGCATCATCGTTATAATTACAGTCTTATTACGTGCCGCATGGACGACCTTGCGCGCCTCTGGCCACATCGGGGACGGCCCCGTTTTTCGACGGGAGCTTCCATGTCGTGGTTTCTATTGTTTATCGCCGGCCTGCTTGAAGTGGCATGGGCCGCCGGCCTCAAAACCTCCGAAGGTTTCACGCGCCTCTGGCCGTCGGTGTTCACGCTGGTGACGGCTGTGGGCAGCTTCGTGCTGCTGGCGCTGGCGATGCGCCAGTTGCCGCTCGGTACCGCTTACGCCGTATGGACGGGTATCGGCGCAGTCGGGGCGTTCGTATTCGGGATCATCATGCTGGGAGAGGCCGTCACGGTTGCACGCGTCGCGAGTGCCGCACTGATCGTGGTCGGGTTGATCGGATTGAAATTGTCGTCGGGGCATTGAAGCTGGCGCTTTTTCGCCCTGGGCAGCGGCCTTTTGCCGCGGCCGTCAAAGGGATGTCAAAGGGATGTTAAAGGGATCGCGAAAGTGGCCGTTAAACTGTTCAGGGCCGCGCGTGCTGTGGTGCTGTGGAAGGTGCTCAGCGTGTCGGCCGGATTAAGGGCTGAATCAGGAGCGTTGGATGTAGAACACGCCGATATATGGCGCGATGCATCAACCGGCAGCGCGTGGCTATAATGACTTTCAGTGTCTTGAAAATTCACCGGGTTTGACAGAATGAGCCCGGAACAGCGCCAGAATAAGGTGGGCCGGGTCAATACCGGGCCGCATCCATTTATCCCCAGCCCGTCGCCGGGTGGTTTGAGCGACGGGGCAGGCATTCGCAGCCAGTTGCACCGGCGTTTATCCGGTGTTCGGGCGCGGGGCGAGCAGCGCGCAAGGAGACGGTCATGCTTGAAGCACTTTCGCTGGCGGCGGGTCTTTCGTGGGCCAGCGGGCTGAGACTGTACCTGACGGTGTTCGTCGCGGGGCTGTTCGAGCGTCTGGGCCTGGTCCACCTGCCCGACACGCTCTCCGTACTAGGCTCTCCTTGGGTAATTGGCGCGGCGGCAGCGCTTGCGGTCGTCGAGTTTTTCGCCGATAAAATCCCCGCCTTCGATTCCCTCTGGGACGCCATTCACACTTTCATTCGCATTCCGGCCGGCGCGGTGCTGGCCGTCGGCGCGTTCGGTCACGCCGATCCGGCGCTCTTGACCGTCGCCGCGCTCGCCGGCGGAACGCTTGCAGGGGCCGCGCATCTGGCGAAGGCCGGCACGCGTGCATTGATCAATTTATCGCCGGAACCGGTGTCGAACTGGGTGGCATCGGCAACTGAGGATTTCGGCGCGTTGCTCGGCATTACGCTCGCGTTGTTCGTGCCGCTGCTGTGCCTGGTGCTGATCATCGCGTTCCTGCTGTGCGCCGGATGGGCATTGCCGCGGCTCGTGAGAGGCGTGCGCGGCGGATTTGACCGGATGGCCAAGCACATGGTGCCCAGCGTCAGCGCGCGCGTGAATCCGGGTGTCGGCAGGTTTGGGAGCAAGCACGATTGAGTACTAGCGGTTTGGGCGGCGAGTTGAAGCGGGATTCGAAACAGGATTCCAAGCAGGATTCGAAGCAGCAAGGACTGAGCTTCAGGCAGATCGCGCGCCAGTCGCTGCGAATGACCGCGCGCGACTGGCGCGCGGGCGAGTTGACCATGCTCATCCTCGCGCTCGTGCTGGCAGTTGCGGCGCTCGCGAGTGTCGGTTTTCTCGGTGACCGGATGCGTCAGGGGCTGGAACGCGACGCACGCCAGATGATCGCCGCAGATTTTGTGGTGCGCGCCGATCATCCGGTCGATCCCGCGTTCGCGGCAGAAGCAGCGCAACTCAAGCTCGAGACTGCGACCACCGCTATCTTCCCAAGCATGATCAGCGCGGGTGCGTCGGGGGAATCGTCAGCGACCTCCGCCGCGCCCGTCGCCCGTCTTGCGGCGTTAAAGGCTGTTTCGCCCGGATATCCTCTGCGTGGCGCGGTGCGTATCGCGCCTGCCGCCGATCAACCCGGCACCGGCGCCACCTCCATTCCTGCTCCTGGCACCGTCTGGGCCGACCCCGCTTTACTGGACGCGCTGAAAGTGCCCGTCGGCGGCACGGTCCGGGTCGGCACACGCGCGTTCAAAGTGGCGGCGGTGATCACGCGCGAACTCGATCGCGGTTTCTCGTTCGTGAGCTTTTCGCCGCGCCTGATGATGCGGGCCGATGAACTCGCGTCCACCGGCCTCGTCACGTTCGGCAGTCGTGTGACGTATCGGCTGCTGGTGGCGGGGCCGGATCCGCAGGTCAAGCAGTTCGCCACGTTTGCCCGTGCAAAGGTGGACGACGGCAAGCTGCGCGGCGTCACGCTCGAATCATTGCAGGACGGCCAGCCGCAAGTGCGTCAGACCATCGACCGCGCGAGTCATTTCCTCACGCTCGTTTCGCTGCTCACCGCGTTGCTCGCCGCCGTCGCGATTGCGATGGCCTCGCATCGGTTCGCGCGCCGGCATCTGGACGGCTGCGCCGCGATGCGCTGTCTCGGCGTGAGTCAGGGGACGCTGCGGTCGTTGTTTATCGGCGAATTCTTGGTTGTTGGTCTGCTTGGCAGCGTGGCCGGCGTCGTGCTTGGCTTCGGCGGGCATCTGGTGCTGCTGGACTGGCTTGGAACGCTCGTCGATGTCGAATTGCCGCCGCCGAGCGTCTGGCCCGCGTTGCAGGGCATTGCGACCGGACTGGTGCTGCTGCTCGGTTTCGCGGTGCCGCCGTTGCTGCCGCTCACGCGCGTGCCGCCGGTCCACGTGATCCGCCGTGAACTCGGCGACGCCGGCCGGGTAGCGTGGATCGCTTACGGCGTGGGCGTGTTGATGTTCGCCGGCCTGCTCGTGCTCGCGGCGGGTGAATGGAAGCTGGGCGGGATCGTGGCGGGCGGATTCGCGGGCGGTCTCATCGTGTTTGGCGGCATTGCGCGCATCGCGCTCTGGGCCGCCGCGCGTTTTGTGCGCAGCGAACGCGTGGGCGCGGGCGTGGGCTGGCGATATGCTCTTGCATCGCTGGAGCGGCGCAGCGGCGCGAGCGCGCTGCAGATCACGGCGCTCGGGATCGGCCTGATGTGCCTGCTTTTAATCGCGATGACCCGCAGTGACCTGATCGCGGGCTGGCGGCAATCGACACCGCCGGACGCGCCGAATCAGTTTCTCATCGATATCCAGCCCGACCAGCGTGCCGGCGTCACCGATTACCTCAAGCAGCACGGCCAGGGCGACGCAGCGTTGTCGCCGATGGTGCGCGGCCGTCTGATCGCGGTGAACGGCAAGCCGGTGAGTCCCGACAACTACGAGAAAGCCGATGCGAAACGCCTGGTCGATCGCGAGTTCAACCTCTCGTACACGACGGAATTGCCCGGCGATAACCGCGTGGTCGGCGGCGACTGGTACGGCACGGACGGGCGCGCGCAGGTATCGATAGAAGAAGGGCTCGCGAAGACCATCAACGTGAAACTCGGTGACACGCTGCGTTTCGATGTCGCCGGCATGCAGGTCGAAGGGCCGGTCACGAGCCTGCGCAAGGTCGACTGGAATTCGTTCAAGGTGAACTTCTTTGTGCTGATGCCGCCGCCTTCCATCAGCGATCTGCCCGCTACGTTCATCACGAGTTTCCATTTGCCGCCGGGACAGCAGGGCTTGATCGACGGATTGATCAACAAGTATCCGAACGTGACGGCCATCGATGTCGCGCCGATCCTCGCGCAGATCCAGCGCGTGCTGGAGCAGGTGATCGGCGCCGTGCAATTCCTGTTTATCTTCACGCTGGCGGCGGGTGTGCTCGTGTTGTACGCCGCGCTTGCCGGTACCCGCGACGAACGTGTGCACGAGTCCGCGTTGCTGCGGGCGCTCGGGGCGTCGCATAAACAAGTGCGTTCGGTGCAGACCGCGGAGTTCGTGGCGGTCGGTGCGTTGAGCGGGTTGATGGCAGCGCTTGGGGCGCAAGGGATTGGCTGGGTGCTGGCGTCGCGCGTGTTCGAATTTCACATCGATTTCAACCCGTGGCTCGTGCCGGCGGGCATCGTGGCGGGTGTCGTGTGTTCAGGCGTGGGCGGCTGGATGAGCCTGCGCCGCGTGCTGTCGCGGCCCGCGCTGCAATCGTTGCGGGATGCCTGATCCGACCTGAAGTATTCGCGCGAGTGCTAACGCCGCGCGGCCGCGGCTGACCATATCAACCTGGCGCTCACCGCTGCGTTCGTTGCGCCATGTCCGAATAACCTGAAGAAAACGCATGACCGAAGCAAATATTGAACAAGCGCCGCAACCCACGGCATTTGAACTCGTTGGCGGTGAAGAACGCGTGCGTGCACTCGTCGACCGCTTCTACGACCTGATGGATCTCGAGCCGGAATTCGCGGCTTTACGCGCATTGCATCCCCCCACGCTCGAGAATTCCCGCGATAAATTTTTCTGGTTCCTGTGCGGCTGGATGGGTGGCCCGGACCACTACATCAGCCGCTTCGGTCATCCGCGTTTGCGGGCGCGGCATATGAATTTCGCGATTGCATCGCCGGAACGGGATCAATGGTTGCGCTGCATGGCGTGGGCGATGGAAGACATCGGCCTGGCTGCGCCCTTGCGCGAACGCCTGCTCACGTCTTTCTTCGATACCGCCGACTGGATGCGCAATCGCCCGGGTTGAGCGTGAGCTCGCGGCGCCCCGGCATAATATCGGTTCGTTTTTAGCCGGCGATAGACAAGGAGACTCCCTATGAGCACGCGCGCGCTGTTTCGCGAAGACGCTTATCTGACCCGATGCGAGGGCTCGGTTACGGCCATCGATGAAATGGGCATTCATCTCGATCAAACCGTGTTTTATCCGTTGGGCGGCGGTCAGGCCGGCGATGCCGGAACGCTGACGCTGGCCGACGGCACGCGCATCGAAATAGCCGATACCCGCAAGGCCAAGTTCGAAGGTGCGACGCCCGATGACGCCGTCCACGTGCCCGCGCCGGGCCAGGAAGTGCTGCTCGCGAAGCTCGCGGTGGGCGGCCGGGTGACGGCCGAGATCGATTGGGAGCGGCGTTACCGGCACATGCGCCTGCATACGGCAACGCATCTGCTGTGCGCGGCGCTGCCGTATCCCGTCGATGGCTGCAGCATTACCAGCGGCTACGCCCGCATGGACTTCGCGACCGTGGAACCGATCGAACGCGAGGAACTGGAGACGCGCTTGCGTGAGTTGATTGGCGGCGCGCATCCGGTGGCGACCGAGTGGATCACCGATCAGGAAATGGAAGAGCGCCCCGAACTCGTCCGCACGATGAGCGTGAAGCCGCCCGTCGGTTTGGGGCGCGTGCGTCTGCTTCGTATCAAGGGTATCGATTTGCAGCCGTGCGGCGGCACGCATGTGCGCAACACGAGTGAAATTGGTGAGCTGAGGATTGCGAAGGTCGAGAAGAAAAGTGCGCGCACGCGACGTCTCGTGATCGAGTTTGCGTGATGCTGGATGCACGCGCTCAAGCGGTGCTCGACGCGTGGTTCGGTGCACCGGACTCGGCGGAGTTCGGCCACGCGCGCAAGCTCTGGTTCAAGAAGAACGCGGCCTTCGACGTCATGCTTCACGAGCGTTTCGGTGCTCTGCTTGAAGAAGCGTTAGCCGGCAATTTGGTGAAGTGGTCCGCAACGCCGCTCGGCGCGCTGGCTTTGATCGTGTTGCTCGACCAGTTCACGCGCAATTGTTTTCGCAACACGCCACGAGCATTCGCTGGGGACAGGGAGGCGTTAAAGCTCGCACGCACGCTAGTCGCTACCCACGACGAACTCACCTTGCCGACGATTCATCATCGCGCGTTCGTGTACATGCCGTTCGAGCACGACGAGACGCTGGAAAGCCAGCGTGAAGCAGTGCGCCTGCATCAGGCGCTCTTCGATGAAACCGGCGACAAGGATATCGAAGGAGGGCTGAAATACGCACTCAAGCACGCTGAAGTCATCGAGCGGTTTGGCCGCTTTCCGCATCGCAACGCGATTCTCGGCCGCGAAACGACGGCCGAAGAACACGCATGGATCAAGAAGAAGGGCGGCTTTTAACTTCCAGCGTTTAACGTTTTAACGCCCGCCAGCCACGTCGAGCAACGCGCCGGTCACGTACGCGGATGCATCCGATAACAGCCACACAATCGATTCCGCTACTTCATCCGCGGTACCCGGCCGGCCCAGCGGCGCGAGCGCGCCCAACTGCGCCGCGCGATCCGGCTTGCCGCCGCTCGCGTGAATCTCTGTATCGATCAGCCCGGGCCGAACGGCGTTCACACGCACGCCTTCCGGGCCGAGTTCTTTCGCGAGACCGATCGTCAAGGTATCGACGGCGCCTTTCGAGCCCGCGTAATCAACGTACTCGTTCGGCGACCCAAGCCGTGCCGCCGCCGACGACACATTGACGATCGAGCCGCCGCGCCCACCGCGTTTCATCGACATACGACGTGCCGCTTCCCGCGCACCGAGATACGCGCCTAGCACGTTGGTATCGAAGACGCGTTTCATGCGGGCCACGTCCATGTCGGCCAGCGCCGAACCGGGCGCGACGATGCCCGCGTTGTTCACGAAACCATCGATCTGGCCGAACGCGCGCGTGGTCGCATCGAAAAGGGCAATGACATCGGCTTCCTCGCAGACATCGCCCTGGATCGCGATCGCGCGGCCACCGGCCGCTTCCACGCGCGCGACGGTTTCATCGGCTGCGTCGCGATTGGTCGCGTAGTTCACGCCGACCGACCAGCCACGCGCCGCGCACAGCAAAGCGGCGGCGCGGCCGATGCCGCGGCTGCCGCCCGTAATCAACACTACCTTCGACATCGCTAAATCTCCGCTCAAACAGCGTCGCGTTTCTCGGGCCAGCGATCAACAACCGGTGGCTTATAGGCCTTGAGCGCCTCGATCAGCTTCACAGGGTCAGCGGCGACTTGCAGCATGTCGAGGAACGGCGCCCGCATGAAGCCTTCTTCCACCGTATGGCGCAGCATGGCGAGCAGCGGATCGTAATAACTGTCCACGTTCAGCAGCGCGACCGGCTTCTCGTGATAACGAAGCTGTGCCCACGTGTAGGCCTCGAACAGCTCTTCGAACGTGCCGACACCGCCGGGCATGGATACAAACGCATCGGCGAGATCGGCCATTTTCTTCTTGCGCTGATGCATGTCGGGCACGACGTGCAACTCGGTCAGGCCGTTGTGGCCGACTTCCTTGTTCATCAGCAATTCGGGAATCACGCCGATAGCGCGGCCGCCGCGCGCGAGTACTTCGTCGGCGATGGTGCCCATCAAACCCACGCTGCCGCCGCCGTAGACCAGCGCGAGATCTGCTTCGACCAACGCGCGTCCGAACGCTTTTGCCGCTTCGGCATAGACCGGTCTGGCTCCATAGGCGGAGCCGCAATATACGCAGACTGCTTTCATTAAACAGGTTCCTTAGGTGCGCCGTCTTCCTTCGGCGCGCGGTAATCGGCAAAGACGCGTTCCGGCATTTTCCCCGACACGAGGTCGTCGAAAATCTGCCGTGATCGCCCGCGGAGATACGGCGCCATCATCGAGATGATATGCAGGCTTGCCTGATGCAATTCCGCGCGGATCGTGTCCTGCTCGTTGTATTTGCGCGGGTTCATGACGAACTGGTACGAGAGCCAGTACGTCGCGATGATCCCCATGTTGGTCGCGATCACCTTGATTTCGGCCGGCGTGGCGACCATCTCTTGATCGGCCACGAGCGCTTCGCACAGTTGCTGCGCGAAGTTGACCTTGTGGGTGATGATTTGTTTGAAATGCGTTTCCAGCATGCGGTTGCGGGCGAGCAGATCGTTCAGGTCGCGATACAAAAAGCGGTACTGCCACAAGAAATCCGCCATGTACTGCAGGTACGACCACATCTCGTCAATCGTCGGACGATGGTCTTCAGGAAAACGCAGCCGCTTTTCGATCTGCTGTTCGAACTGCGCGAAGATGCTGTTGATGATGTCGTCTTTGTTGCGGAAATGGTAGTACAGATTGCCTGGACTGATCTCCATCTCTTCCGCGATGGTGGTCGTCGTGACGTTCGGTTCCCCGATATCGTTGAACAGCTTCAGCGATAGTTCGAGAATCCGTTCACGGGTGCGGCGGGGAGGTTTGGCTTCCATGTCGTCCGGACCTGGTTGAACCGGCTTCGGGCGAGGGCGGCCTGCATGACAGCGTCGCGAACCCGGAATCGGTGGGTATCTTGAATATCGGACGATTATAAACGGCTGAATAGAGGGCCGGTTTGTGTACGGTGGCGAGTTTCGCGCCGCGGGGCGTTTAAAACAGCATCAGGGCCCAACGCCAGAGGAGAGGGCCGACTATCAGGCCCCATGTGAGCACACACACCAGCAGCGCAACCATGACCGCTGCGCTGCCGAAATCCTTTGCACGTTTGGACAGTTCGTGGCGCTCGAGCGAAATCCGGTCAATAGCGGCTTCCACGCTCGAGTTCAGCAATTCCACCATCAGCACCAGCAGCACGGACGCCAGTAGCGCGGCGCGTTCCACCGGCGTGACCGGCACGACTATGCCGCACGGCACCAGGATCGCGGCGAGCGTCAGCTCCTGGCGGAACGCGCTTTCCTCGCGAATCGCAACGCGAAAGCCGTTCAACGAGTTTTTCATCGCGTGCCAGGCGCGAGTCAGGCCGCGGTTGCCCTTGTAGGGGTTGAAGGGCAGCGGGGCGAGCGGGTCGTCGGGACTCAGCGGTTCGCTTGCGTGTTGCGAGAGCTCGATGCCAACGTCATCCTCTTCGTGATCGAAGGGTTCCCGATGGACATAAAGCAGGGATTTCGCTTGCACTGAAGTTTTGGCTTTCACATTGCGCTTCTTTGAAACTTGCTGTGGTTGTGCTGACGCACGGTCCGAGTCACTTTCAAAGCCACTCCGCGGGGCGGCGATGACTTCCTGGTGAAACGCTGTACAGAAGTCACCAAAGGCGAGTTCGGCGGCGGCCTATTGCAGCATTGTCGCCCTCTTTGGCCGGCGGGTCTCGAACGGCACCACGCGTTTGAGCACCCGCCATGTTGCGCTAAAGCAAACTGCATTCATTCGATGCCGTCCGCGCAGCAAAAGCTGGACTACGCCGTCGCCTGCTTTTGCGTCGCGCCGTGCGCCGCGAGCGGTTTCAGATTCGACGCGAATTGTTCCGATGCCGCACGCCACGAAAACTTTTCTGCCCACGCACGGGCATCGGCACGTTGAATCTTCAGCGCCCGCAAACACGCTTCGCGCAGGTCTTCGTCAAGCGCGCCGGGGCCGTCGGCGCCGAGAACGTCGATCGGACCGGTCACCGGGTACGCTGCGACCGGCGTACCGCACGCCATTGCTTCGAGGAGCACGAGACCGAAGGTATCGGTGCGGCTCGGGAACACGAATACGTCAGCAGCCGCGTAGACCTTCGCCAGCTCCGCTTGCGACAGCACGCCGAGATAGTTCACGTTCGGGTAGCGCGATTTCAGTTCGGCAAGCGCCGGACCTTCACCTGCCACCCACTTCGATCCCGGCAGATCGAGCTTCAAGAAAGCCTCGACATTCTTCTCGACCGCCACGCGTCCAACATACAGAAAAATCGGCCGCGTGGTGTTGAGAACCTTCGAGTCCATCGGTTGAAAGATATCCAGATCAACGCCGCGTGTCCACAACACCACGTTCGTAAAACCGAACTTTTCGAGGTCGGTTTTTACAACGGGCGTCGGCGCCATCACGGCTTGCGAAGGCTTGTGGAACCAGTGCAGGAACTTATACGTCGCGGCGAGCGGAATATGAAAACGCGCCTGCACGTACTCGGGAAAGCGCGTGTGATAGGCCGTGGTGAACGGCAATTTGTTGCGCAGCGCGAACGAGCGCGCGGCCATTCCGAGCGGACCTTCCGTTGCGATATGCAACGCATCCGGCGCAAATTCCTCGATACGCTGCGCCACCCGGCGACGCGGCAGCAGCGACAGCCGGATCTCGGGATAAGTCGGGCATGGGATGGTCTTGAACTCGAGCGGGCTCAGCAATTCCACGCGATGTCCGAGCGCAGTCAGTTCGCGGGTGGTGCTTTTCAATGTGCGCACGACGCCGTTGACTTGCGGTTCCCATGCGTCGGTGACGATCATGATTTTCATTCGATGGCCTCGATAAGTGAAAGCGCTCAGGCAGTTGATCAGGCAGTTGCCCCGGCCTTTTGCGAATGGTGTTCAGGAGAGCGCAGGACGGTCCAGTAGATGATCTTCAACTCGCCTTCGAAGGTCTCGACGAGCGCCGACAGGCTTTCCACCCAGTCGCCGTCGTTGCAGTACAGGACACCGTCGATATCGCGAATCTCAGCCTTGTGGATGTGGCCGCAGACGACCCCGTCGCAGCCGCGGCGGCGCGCTTCGTCGGTCATCACGTGCTCGAACTTCGAGATGAAGTTGACCGCGTTCTTGACCTGATGCTTGAGATATTGCGAGAGCGACCAGTAGTTGAGACCGAAGCGGCTGCGCGCCCGATTGAACCAGCGGTTGAGCAACAAGATGAGCGTGTAGAGCGTGTCGCCGAGATAAGCGAGCCATTTCGCGTGCTGGATGACGCCGTCGAAGAGATCGCCATGGACGATCCAGAGACGCTTGCCCGCGAGCGTGGTGTGGAAGGCTTCGCTGCGCACGTGGATGTCACCGAAAGCGAGGTCGCAGAACTGTCGCGCAGCTTCGTCATGATTACCGGGAATGTAGACCACCTGCGTGCCTTTGCGGGCTTTGCGCAGCACTTTCTGGATCACGTCGTTGTGCGCTTGCGGCCAGAACCAGCCTTTGCGGAGTTGCCATCCATCGATGATGTCACCGACCAGATAGAGGTACTCCGAATCGTTATGGCGCAGAAAATCGAGCAGATAGTGCGCCTGGCAGCCGCCGGAGCCGAGATGGATATCGGACAGCCAGATGGTCCGGTAGCGATGGTCGGCCGGGCCATCGTCGGAGCGGGAAGTGGTTCCGGAAGCGGTCGGGGGAGCGAGGCTGGCGCCGGTGGTTTCAGGGGGCGGAGGTGGCGCGACGTCCGTGCGGAACGCGATGGCTTCGGCATCGCGGAGGGTGATGCCTATGAGTTGACTCGCAGACGATTTAGTGGCCATGGGCACGCGCAACGGGTTGCAGTGAGGCCATTGCGCCATGCTCACGTGACGGAGCCATGACAGTCACAAAAACTTCTTATTACTAAAGGTTGCGATGGGAGGGGGTCGCGTGTGGTGAGCGAGCAAAAACACCGCGAATTGCGGCTCTTCGATGAGTCTTGCAGGTCGCATGTCGAACCGATGCAGTTGGCCTGGCGGGCGCTCGCAGACCATTACGTCACGTGACGTTTACACGCGCTTTCGTTTCGCAACCGGAGTCGTCGAGCGGGGGCTCAAACCCAGCGGGCGATCGTTGCAGCGAAGCCACGACCGCGCGAAAACTGACGTGAAATCTGAAGCAATCGGCCATGCATGAATCGCCGATGACCCGATGCGGTCCATCACCACAAGTACGTGGCGAGCTCGAAACTTAGCGGCCGTTCTTCGTGTTGGCATCGCCTATACTTTCAGATTTCCGATGGAATCCTATGCAAACGGAAAGTGGAACAGTAGGACCGGTCGTGCGAATTTCGATATGCAAAGTATGTAACGAGCCGGCGCCTCTCTACGGCGTTACCGACTTCAACAAGAGTTGCGAAGAACGGCGTGGACGATATTTGCCGCTCACCGGCGTTCCGGTCTATTACCACCGATGTGATAGTTGCGGGCTCATCTTCACGAGTGCATTCGATCACTGGAGCAAAGGCGACTATCTGCAGCACATTTACAACGACGATTACGTGCTGGTCGACCCCGACTATATCGATACGCGACCTGCGGGCAATGCCGTTTTCATCCTTGATTTCATCAAGAAGGGTCACGCATTGAGGTGCCTCGACTATGGCGGCGGCAACGGCAAGCTGACGTCGTTATTGCGTGAGGGCGGAGTTGACGGCCACAGTTGGGACCCGATGGACGAGGGCGGTGCGTCACCGTCCGGCTCCTTCGATTTCATCAGCGCGTTCGAGGTTCTGGAGCACACGCCTGAACCGCTGGCGACGATTCAGCAAGCGCTAGGGCTGCTGAACGCGCGTGGCGTATTGTTGTTTTCGACGTTGACGATCGATCACGTGTCGCCACGGGGTATGGATAACTGGTATATCGCGCCGCGCAACGGGCATATCACGCTTTACACGAGGCGCTCATTGCAGACCATGTTTGCGGGATTTGGATATCGGGTGCATCACTTCAACGACAACCTTCATATGGCGCTGAAAGATGATCCGGGCTGGCTGAGTTAAGACCGGCAAACGCGAGGAGGCGTCAATCGTCCATCAACCGTCGCGGACGCGAGAGGAATGCCAGCCTAAGCCGCCGGCACCACACCTACGATCCGCGTCCCGGCAAGCCTGTCATGCAAGAACTGCCGCGACGGATCGAGCCAGACCGCTGCGGCCCAGAGCACGATCCACACGGCGGTCAGAACGAGCGTAGACGGCACGGAAAGCTTGAGTAGCGGATGCAACGCCAGCGGCGGCAAGAACCATAACCACGCAAAAACAAACCGCAGAACGGCGCGCACGGTTGAAACCGGCGCTCCCCGCGCGTCGACTACTTTCAACCGCCAGGTTTTCATGGGCAGAGTCTGCCCGCCATGCGTCCAGAAATAGACAAAATAAACCGCGAGCACGAATCCGATCCACGTCATCAGAAGATTGTGGTGGGTGAGCCCGTTGCGTTGCTGCGTGAGCGTACTGAACAGATATCCGGCGATAAAAACAATCCCGAAAAGGATCACGCCTTCGTAGAGCATCGTAGCAAGCCGGCGGCGCAGCCTGGGCGCGATCAATCCGGGAGACCCGATAGATTCAAAAGAGGCGTTCACTTTTCGCCTATGAGCCGTTGAACACTGACGGCGCTTGCTGCGGCGAAACGGGAATCGGCGTTGCCGGCACAAAACTGGCGGCACTGGGAATAGCCGGTGCGGCGGCCGCAGCAGCAGACCCGGAAGCGCCCATTTGAGCAATAGCCTCGGAAGCGCGCGCATGTTCCCGCGCGGTCATCAGCCGGTCGATATCCTTGATTTCGGTTTTACCGGTAGGCGGCGCACTGACAACGGTCGGCCGGCGAGGCCTTTCAGTCGCGGCAAGCTTTTTCTTCTGATCTTCTGGAAGCTTTTGGTAAGCATCCCAGGCGCGCTCCCGCTTTTCGACGGGAACGGACTTCGAAACCTGATAATTTTCGCGGGCGACCTTGCGCTGATCCGGCGTCATGCGGATCCATTCGGTCATCCGCTCATGCAGGCGTTTTTGCTGATCGGGTGACATCTTCTTGTAACGCGACGCGATCTTCATCCAATTGCGCTTACGCTCTTCGCTGAACTGGTCCCATTGGGAGGCGAACGGCGCGAGCGCGACCCGTTGAGCCTCAGTAAGGCGTGCCCAAGCCATGGGACTTTCGGGGGATGAGAGCGAAGAAAGCGGCGACAGGACTTCTCCCGCGCTTGCCCCGGCAGGGGCGGCAGCAACGGGAACCGCCGAAGCGGACGAGTAGAAACGCGGATAGGTGGCGGCAAACGCGACGAGTCCCGCAATTGCGCATCCAAAGACAATCGCGAGGCCGCGCTTGTAACTCACCCGATGACTCCTGCGTTCTTTAATGATTGCGCGTCAGGTACGCGTTGAAACCGTGGTCGAGATAGGCGTCGAGCGGGAGATTGTCGCTGAGCATGGCGGCGTCGATATCGGCGAGTTCCGCGGTGCGCTGCTGGTCCTCCCAGTAAGCGATGCCAGCCAGCCCGATGACGAGCGCGAGCAGCGGCCACGCGAGCGCGAGGCGCGAGAAGCGGCCACGTTTACCCGCATGGCCAGATCCGGCGGCGCCGAAAGAGCCCGGCGCCAACCCTGCCCCGGCGAGCGCGGGCGCAAAAACCGGTGCCGCGACCGCGACTTTTTCCGGTTTTTTTCGTGCGATCGCCGTCCGGCGCGCCGCCGCGAGCTTGTCGAGCGATGCGGCGGGCAGCGAGTTGATGTTTTCGTCGAGCGCGCGGCGTACCTTCAGCGCGAACTCGTTTTCCTTTTGATCGAGAGCGTTGCTCATAGCGTGATTCCTTTCGCCTTCAGCGCGTGTGCCAACGCATGCGTGGCCCGCGAGCAATGCGTTTTTACGCTGCCTTCAGAGCAGCCCATTGCAGCGGCGGTTTCGGCGACATCCATATCCTCCCAGTAACGCATGAGAAACGCTTCCCGTTGACGTGCTGGTAGTTTCTGGATCTCCGCGTCGATCAGGTTGAGCACCTGTTCACGCTCGAGCCGGCTTTCGCTGCTCTCCGCACCGACTGTACCGTCCTGCGATTCAAAGGTCTCCAGGGGGTCGAATTCGTCGTCGTCGGCGTTGCCGAACGAGGAAAACAGGCTCACCCAGGTATTTCGGACCTTCTGCCGGCGAAAGTAATCGTGCGTCGCATTCTGCAGGATACGCTGAAACAAAAGCGGCAATTCGGGCGGAGGGCGGTCGCCGTATTTTTCGGCGAGCTTGATCATCGCATCCTGAACGATGTCGAGCGCCGCATCGTCGTCGCGTACGGTGTATACCGTCTGCTTAAACGCGCGTCTTTCAACGCCCGCCAGAAAATCGGCGAGTTCCTTGTCTGATGCCATCCGTGAGGCCCGGCGCAACGAGCGTGCGTCGATAAGGGTTGGTGAGAGGTTAAAGCCTGCGGATGCTAGCAAACTTTTGAGTGAACAGCGAGGAAATGCACGGCCGTTACAGGCTGAAACACAGACATTTCTTCACTATTTCAGATAAATCCGAGCCTTTCAGGTCCGATTTCGGCGGGTTCCGATGGTTGTCGTGGAAATTTTTCCTTGACGAGAATTGTTGCATCGGGATATCGTTTCCGACTCGCATCATAAAGTGAACTGTCTCTTTGAGGCGAGCCCAAGAAGCCCGCTTCTCATTAAGACGCGCCGCTTGAACCCGAGCCACAAGCCCGGCAGAGAGCACCCAATCAATTTTTTGCCGAAAATTCGAAAGGTGAATGTATGAATATGCCCAGCGCGGAATTCTCCACGTCGGATACGACTCCCCCCCTCGAAGCTGAATCCATTGGCGGCACCGTGCTCATGCGCGCGCTCGCTGACGAAAAAGTCGAGTTCATTTGGGGCTATCCCGGCGGCTCGGTACTCTATATCTACGACGAGTTGTACAAGCAGGACCAGATCCAGCACATCCTCGTGCGCCACGAACAGGCCGCGGTCCATGCCGCCGACGCCTACGCGCGCTCCACGGGCAATGTGGGCGTCTGCCTCGTGACCTCCGGCCCCGGCGTCACCAATGCGGTGACCGGTATTGCCACGGCCTACATGGATTCCATCCCGCTTGTCATCATCAGCGGCCAGGTTCCTACCGCCGCGATCGGCCAGGATGCATTCCAGGAGTGCGATACGGTCGGCATCACCCGTCCGTGCGTCAAACACAACTTCCTCGTCAAGGACGTGCGCGAACTCGCTGCGACCGTCAAGAAAGCGTTTTATATCGCCCGTACGGGACGTCCCGGCCCGGTGCTGATCGACATTCCGAAAGACGTGTCGAAGACGCCGTGCAAGTACGAACCGCTCAAGACGGTATCGCTGCGTTCGTACAATCCGGTGACCAAGGGCCATTCGGGCCAGATCCGCAAGGCCGTACAGTTGTTGTTGTCGGCTAAGCGTCCGTACATTTATACGGGCGGCGGCATCATTCTCGCGAATGCCGCGCGTGAACTGAACCAGTTCGCCGATCTGCTCGGCTATCCGGTGACGAACACGCTGATGGGCCTGGGCGGTTATCGCGCGGACAACAAGAAATTCCTCGGCATGCTCGGCATGCACGGCACGTACGAAGCCAACATGGCGATGCAACATTGCGACGTGCTGATCGCGATCGGCGCGCGTTTCGACGACCGCGTGATCGGCGACCCGGAGCATTTTGCGTCGCATGCCAAGAAGATCATTCACATCGACATCGATCCGTCGTCCATTTCCAAGCGCGTGAAGGTCGATATTCCGATCGTCGGCGACGTGAAGGAAGTGCTGAAAGAGCTGATCGAACAGTTACAGACGGCCGAACACGGTCCGGACACGGCGGCGCTCGCCGACTGGTGGAAGGACATTGAAGCGTGGCGTTCGAAGGACTGCCTCAAGTTCGACCGCGAAAGCGAGATCATCAAGCCGCAGTACGTGGTTGAAAAGGCATGGGAACTGACCGACGGCGAAGCGTTCGTCTGTTCGGACGTCGGCCAGCATCAGATGTGGGCTGCGCAGTTCTACAGGTTCAACAAGCCGCGTCGATGGATCAATTCGGGTGGTCTCGGCACCATGGGCTTCGGCCTGCCGGCTGCGATGGGCGTGAAGATGGCGCACCCGGACGACGAGGTGTTGTGCATCACGGGCGAAGGCTCTATCCAGATGTGCATCCAGGAATTGTCGACGTGCAAGCAGTACAACACGCCGATCAAGATCATCTCGCTCAACAACCGCTATCTCGGCATGGTTCGGCAGTGGCAGCAGATCGAATACAAGAAGCGTTATTCCAGTTCGTACATGGACGCGCTGCCTGATTTCGTGAAGCTGGCTGAGGCGTATGGTCACGTGGGCATGCGCATCGAGCACACGCGCGACGTCGAACCGGCGCTGAAAGAAGCACTGCGCCTGAAGGATCGCACGGTATTCCTCGACTTCCAGACAGATCCCACCGAAAACGTCTTTCCGATGGTCCAGGCAGGTAAGGGCATCACGGAAATGCTGCTCGGATCGGAAGATCTATAACGGCTGTTTTCCCGGCGCGGCTCGCGCGCGCACGTCTTCACAAAAGACGATCGCGGCGCGCGGGTTTTGCGGGATCACGCTATCTAACTGGATAAATCAGGAACGCGACAATCATGAGACACATTATTTCCGTGCTGCTGGAAAACGAACCGGGCGCGTTATCGCGTGTCGTCGGCCTCTTTTCCGCACGCGGCTACAACATTGAAACCTTGACGGTGGCGCCGACCGAAGACAGCTCGCTGTCGCGGCTGACCATCGTTTCCATTGGCTCGGATGACGTGATCGAACAGATCACGAAGCACCTTAACCGCCTGATCGAGGTGGTGAAAGTGGTCGACCTGACAGAGGGCGCCCACATCGAGCGCGAGCTGATGCTGATCAAGGTAAGAGCGGTCGGTAAGGAACGGGAAGAGATGAAACGGATGGCGGACATCTTCCGCGGCCGCATCATCGACGTCACCGAAAAAAGCTACACGATGGAACTGACGGGCGCGAGCGATAAGCTCGACGCCTTCATTCAGGGGCTGGACGCAACGGCGATTCTCGAGACCGTGCGCACAGGCAGTTCCGGCATTGGCCGGGGCGAGCGAATCCTGAAGGTTTGAGAACCGCTCGAACGAACTCGCAGGTTATTAGCACCCATTTCAACGAATCAATCCAAGGTTAAGGAACCACCATGAAAGTTTTCTACGACAAAGACGCCGATCTCTCCCTCATCAAGGGCAAGCAAGTCACGATCATCGGCTATGGCTCGCAAGGCCATGCCCACGCGCTGAACCTGAAGGAAAGCGGCGTGAACGTGACGGTCGGCCTGCGCAAGAACGGCGCATCGTGGAGCAAGGCTGAGAAGGCCGGACTGAAGGTCAAGGAAGTGGCCGAAGCCGTGAAGGGCGCCGACGTGGTCATGATGCTGCTGCCGGACGAGCAGATCGCTGAGGTCTACAAGAACGAAGTGCACGACAACGCCAAGGAAGGCGCTGCGCTGGCATTCGCGCACGGCTTTAACGTGCACTACGGCCAGGTGATCCCGCGTGCCGACCTCGATGTGATCATGATCGCCCCGAAGGCGCCGGGTCATACGGTGCGCAACACGTACACGCAAGGCGGCGGTGTTCCCCACCTGATCGCTGTGGCACAAGACAAGTCGGGCGCAGCACGCGACGTCGCATTGTCGTATGCAGCAGCTAACGGCGGCGGCCGTGCCGGCATCATCGAAACGAATTTCCGCGAAGAAACCGAAACGGACTTGTTCGGCGAGCAAGCTGTCCTGTGCGGCGGTACGGTCGACCTGATCAAGGCTGGCTTCGAAACGCTGGTGGAAGCAGGTTACGCGCCGGAAATGGCGTACTTTGAATGCCTGCACGAACTGAAGCTGATCGTCGACCTGATCTATGAAGGCGGCATCGCCAACATGAACTACTCGATCTCGAACAACGCCGAATACGGCGAATATGTGACGGGTCCGAAGATCGTGACGGAAGAAACGAAGAAGGCAATGAAGCAAGTCCTCACGGACATCCAGAACGGCGAGTACGCGAAGAGCTTCATTCTCGAAAACAAGGCGGGTGCGCCGACGCTGCAATCGCGTCGCCGGATCACGGCTGAGCATCAGATCGAAGTGGTCGGCGCCAAGCTGCGCGCAATGATGCCGTGGATTGCAGCAAACAAGCTTGTCGATCAGTCGAAGAACTAAAAAGCTTGAACGACCGGCCTTGTGTGCCGGTCCTAGTGAAGACCGCAAGCCGTCCGGTGTCGCTTGGCGCCGGACGGCTTTTGCTATCCTACGGTTTTACTAAAAACATAGAACTCGTTCATGAACTATCCACATCCGATCATCGCGCGCGAAGGCTGGCCGTTTATTGCCATTGCGGCTGTCGTTGCCGTGTTGATCCAGGCCATTGGCGGCTTTGGTTTTGCCTGGCCGTTCTGGCTACTGACGATCTTCGTCGTCCAGTTTTTCCGTGACCCGGCCCGGCCGATTCCCGTTCAGGCGAACGCCGTGCTGTGTCCTGCCGACGGCCGAATCGTTGCCGTGGAAACCGCGCACGATCCCTATGCGGGCCGCGAAGCGCTGAAGATCAGCGTGTTCATGAACGTGTTTAATGTCCACTCGCAGCGCTCGCCGGTAGATGGTGCCATCAGCAAGGTCGAATACTTCCCGGGTTCGTATCTCAACGCAGCTGTCGACAAAGCCTCGACCGAGAACGAACGCAACGCGATCGTCATTCAGACCGCAGCGGGGCATACGGTGACCTCGGTGCAGATCGCCGGCCTGATCGCGCGGCGCATTTTGTGCTATGTCCACGTTGGCGAACCGCTTAACCGTGGCCAGCGTTATGGTTTTATCCGCTTCGGATCGCGGGTCGATGTGTATTTGCCGGTGGGCAGCCGCCCGCGCGTGGCGATTGGCGAGAAGGTGTCGGCGTCGTCCACGATCCTTGCCGAGTTCGCAGAGTAATCAGCTTAGATAAGCGGTAAAACCAGGCTGCACAACGGAGGACTCGATGGCGGCACTCAAACCGCGCCGGACGCGAAGCACCACAACACCCCCGCGGGCGTTTCGCCGCAATAAAGCGGCTCAAGACATTGGTGTGCTGGAAACGCGGCGTGCGAAGCGGCAACAGTTTTTGAGGAAGCGCGGCATTTATTTGCTGCCCAACGCGTTCACTACGGCCGCGCTGTTCTGCGGCTTTTTCGCGGTCGTTCAGGCCATGAACGTGCGCTTCGAGGTAGCGGCCATCGCGATCTTCGTAGCAATGGTGCTTGATGGCATGGACGGTCGTGTCGCGCGCATGACACATACGCAGAGCGCGTTCGGCGAGCAGTTCGACAGCCTCTCCGACATGGTCTCGTTCGGCGTTGCGCCCGCGCTGGTCATGTACGAATGGATCCTGAAGGATCTGGGCCGATGGGGCTGGCTCGCGGCGTTCGTCTATTGCTCGGGGGCGGCGTTGCGGCTCGCACGCTTCAACACGAACGTAGGCGTAGTCGATAAACGCTATTTCCAGGGCCTGCCGAGCCCGGCAGCGGCGGCGCTGATAGCAGGTTTTGTGTGGCTCGCCACCGATAACCGCGTGCCGCTGAAGCTGGTCTGGCTGCCGTGGGTTGCGTTCGCACTGACCGTCTATGCAGGTGTCACGATGGTGTCGAACGCGCCGTTCTACAGTGGCAAAGCACTCGATGTGCGTTTTCGCGTCCCATTTGCCGGCGTATTGCTGGTCGTGGTCGCGTTTGTGCTCGTATCGTCGGATCCGCCTTTGATGTTGTTCGGCTTGTTCGTGCTTTACGGGTTTTCCGGCTACGCCTGGTGGGGGTACATGGCCATGCGAGGGAGGCCGAATCCGGCCAGGTCGTCGGAGAAACCGCATTGAGAGGGCGCGCATCGGCTTGTCAGCGGTGCGCGCTTTTTGCTTTTGGCGGCCTCGCGGCCAAAAGCTGCGCAGGAAACGTCAATCGGCGCCATCGGAAAGCCCAATTGCACGCTCTCAAAAATCTCGTTATAGTCTGCAAATGATTTTTTTCGCCCATCCCCTCTTGTCTCTCCTAGCTGGTGCGCCGCTACGCGCGCTACCGCTACTAGCGCGCCTACCGCGCTAAGCTTCCCGCCCTCCGTCTGCTCGTTCGTGGTTTTCGACGCCAGCGGTGGCGCGAACACCCGAATTCCGTATTGCTTTTCTCCACCGTTTTTTAAAATCTAAAAGCCCCCACTGGAGCCCGACATGGCAGACAAACTGATCATTTTCGACACGACCTTGCGCGATGGCGAGCAATCCCCCGGCGCGTCGATGACGAAGGAAGAGAAAATCCGGATCGCAAAGGCGCTCGAACGGATGAAGGTCGATGTGATCGAAGCAGGCTTCGCAGCGAGTTCCAACGGCGATTTCGACGCCATTCACACCATCGCCGGGTTGATCAAGGACAGCACAATCTGCTCCCTCGCCCGCGCCAACGACAAAGACATCCAGCGCGCGGCCGATGCCCTGAAACCCGCCGATCACTTCCGCATCCACACGTTCATCGCTACTTCAGCGCTGCATATGGAAAAGAAGCTGCGCATGAGCGCCGACCAGGTCTACGAACAGGCGCGTCTCGCCGTGCGTTTCGCGCGCAAGTTCACCGACGACGTGGAGTTCTCGCCTGAAGACGGCAGCCGCTCGGATCTCGACTTCCTGTGCCGGGTCCTGGAGGCGGCAATTCATGAAGGCGCAACCATCATCAATATCCCCGATACGGTCGGCTACGCCGTGCCGGAAGGCTATGGCAACCTGATCAAGACGATCCGCGAACGCGTGCCGAATTCGGACAAGGCGATTTGGTCCGTGCATTGCCACGACGACCTCGGCATGGCGGTTGCGAATTCGCTGGCTGGCGTGCACATCGGTGGCGCACGCCAGATCGAGTGCACGATCAACGGTCTGGGCGAGCGCGCGGGCAACACGGCGCTTGAAGAGGTCGTGATGGCGATGAAAACACGCAAGGATTATTACGGGCTGGAACTCGGTATCGATACAACGCATATCGTGCCGACCTCGAAGCTCGTCTCGCAGATCACCGGTTTTGTCGTGCAGCCGAACAAGGCTGTTGTGGGCGCGAACGCGTTTGCGCACGCGTCGGGGATTCACCAGGATGGTGTGCTGAAAGCGCGCGACACGTACGAAATCATGCGTGCCGAAGACGTGGGCTGGTCGACCAACAAGATCGTGCTCGGCAAGTTGTCCGGCCGCAATGCGTTCAAGCAGCGCCTGGAAGATCTCGGCGTGACGCTTGAATCGGAAACGGATGTGAACGCCGCGTTCGTGCGCTTCAAGGAACTCGCCGATCGTAAATCCGAGATCTTCGATGAAGACATCATGGCGATCGTCTCGGAAGAATCGGCGGAAATGCAGGCTAAGGAAACGTTCCGCTTCGTGTCGCTTGCGCAGCACTCGGAAACGGGCGAGCAACCGCATGCACGCGTGGTGTTTGCCGTCGATGGCATTGAAGTGCAGGGCGAAGCGCATGGTAACGGGCCGGTCGATGCGACGCTGCACGCGATCGAATCGAAGGTGACGAGCGGTGCAGAGCTGGTGCTGTATTCGGTGAACGCAATCACCACCGGTACGCAGGCGCAGGGTGAAGTGACCGTGCGTTTGTCGAAGAGCGGCCGGATTGTGAACGGCGTGGGCACGGACCCGGATATCGTGGCGGCATCGGCGAAGGCGTATATCGCGGCGCTGAACAAGCTTCATTCGAAAGTCGAGAAGCTGAATCCGCAACTTCAGTGATTTGCATGAACCAGCGAGGCACGTAACCGGTTGTCTCGCTGATTAAAAACGGCTCTCGCCACAAGCGAGGGCCGTTTTTTGTTGGGGCGGGCCGTCGTGCTATTTCACCAGCACTCGTTTAAAGAACGCTATGCGCTGTTGCAAACCGGGCCGCTCCCGTGCCGCGCGGTACAACCTTACAAATTACTTTTTATGAAAAGCTTCCAGCAGTCCAGGCATAAAAAAATGCCGCTTGAACAAGCGGCATTTTTTCGGCGATAAAAAATCCTTCGATGCTATTCAGAAGAAAAATCGCCGGTCGGGATCGTGAAGCGGATCCGGCGTTTTTTGCGTCAGGCGCAGGGTGCCCTGATCATCGAAGTAAAAGCTGTACATCATGTACCAGACGTTTGCCTCCATGTACCGATACGTCCAGACCTCGCGTTTCATCAACGGGAAGTAGGAGGTCTCTACCGGACGTCCGAAGTTGATCAGCACGTCCTTGCGTGTCCAGGTGCCGATCTGCGCTTTGTAGAACTCGTTTTCATCAAGGACCTGGCGCACGCTGAGGATCTTTCCCGATGAATCGATATCCGCCGCCGTGGTCACTTCACCCAACGGTTGTGTTGGCCACATCAGGCGCTTGCCGCCGTTCGGCAAGTCGTAGACCTCTCTCGGCGGCCCGAGCCTTGCCGTGATGGTCGACGAGTCTGCGCCCGCCTGGTAGTTCTGCCAGGGCTGCGCGCACGCCGTGAGCAGCAGGGCAAGTGCCATTGCTGCCGCAGGTTTTCGTATTGCCTTGCTCAACATTGAAGCCTCCTTCGTATTCGTATCCACGGACGGTCGTGGGTTTTTCTGCTGTTCTGCGCCGTGTCGCTTATTTTGACATGCAGGGCGGGCGGGTGGTTTTGATCGCGGTTGCGGGCTTGTGGTTTTGCGGGTGCTTATGCACGTCTATGTCTATGGAACGCGTAGGCCCAGGCGGGTATTCCATTTCGATTCTGATTTTCCTGGCGGTTGCATGCAGCGTGCCGAACGTCCTATGATCCGCGGTTCGTTTCGCTTTCATTTATCCACGGATGGACTGTATGGACCTCGGCATGTCGCGTGTGTTTTCTCGTAGGGCAAATGTTCGCTTCCTGCCGACAAGATGGGTAAGGCTTTTCGGCCGCGCATTGCGTGCCGGCAAGCGCCTGTCCGGTTCTCTTCTCGTGGCTTCATGCGTTGGTAGCATCTTCGTTTGTCCCGTGTTTGCGGCAGAGACCGCGCCTGCTTTATCGCCCATTCGCGTTGCCATGATCGAAGGCATGTCGGGGCCTTTCGCCAACGCAGGCGCTGCGGTCGAGCGCAATCTGCGCTTCGGTATCGAACGCGTGAATGCGAACGGCGGTGTCAGCTTGCCCGATGGCAAACACGCGCTCCAGCTCGTTGTACTCGATGGCAAGGGCAGCAGCGAAGCAAGCCTTGTACAGTTGCGTGCGGCCATCGACCAGAACATCGGCTTTGTTTTGCAAGGCAATAGCTCGGCGGTTGCAGCGGCGCTCATCGACGCCATCAATAAACAAAATGCCCGTGATCCCGAACATCGGGTGGTTTTCCTCAATTATTCCGCCGACGATCCCGCCCTGACCAACGCGGATTGCAGCTTCTGGCATTTTCGCTTCGATGCCCACGCCGGCATGCGCATGAACGCCCTCGCCAATGTCATCCAGCACGATAAATCGGTGAAAAAGGTCTACTTGTTCAACCAGGATTACAGCTTCGGCCACGACGTCAGCCATGAAGCCCAGCGCGCGCTGAAGGAGCGCCGCCCGGACATCGCGATCGTCGCCGATGAATTCATCCCGGCCGGCCGCGTCAAGGACTTCGCCCCGTACATCGCCAAAATCCGCGCGAGCGGCGCCGATGCGGTCATCACCGGCAACTGGGGCAACGATCTCACGCTCCTCGTCAAAGCCGCCCGCGAACAAGGTCTCGACACGCACTTCTACACGTTCTACGGCAATAGTCTGGGCGCGCCCGCCGCCTTGGGCGACGCCGGTGTGAAACACGTCGTGGCCGTGGCCGACTGGCATCCGAACGCAGGCGGCAGCGCTTCCGATGCTTACTACGGGGCCTTTCGCGCCCGTTTCCCGGCGGCCACCGACGATTACCTCTTTCTGCGCATGCCGCTCATGATCGAGATGCTCGCGCAGGCCATGCAGCAAGCGCACAGCGCCGACCCGACCGCGGTTGCCCGCGCGCTGGAAGGCATGAAGTTCGACAACGGTTTCCAAAGCGCGGAAATGCGCGCCGGCGATCACCAGTTGATCCAGCCCCTTTATGTGATGGAAATGGACAAGGCCGGCACGCCGGGCGTGCATTTCGACAACGAAGGCTCCGGCTTTGGCTTTCGGACGTTGCTTAAAATCCCGGCAGCCCAGACCGCCATGCCGACCACCTGCCAGATGAAGCGTCCTGCATCGTAAAACCAGGAAAGCTTAAGCCCCAAGCCTATTGCCTCATTTCGTCCGCCGTCAGGAACCGGGTCGACGGCAAAAACCGCTGTGCTATAATTCGCGACTTGCCGTACCTAGGGAGGGTCTTAAAACCCGAGCAAAACCCCGTCCGGCAAGGAAATCCAAAGTCGAGTTATCGACTGCGGAAAGATGCAGAAAACCCACGGCACGGCCCTTCTTCCGTGACCGCCTGTCCGTTTCAAAGGAAAATCAAATGTCTACCGTAGTTGCTCATGCAAAGAAGTCCGACGTCGTCGCAGAATATGCGCGCGCCGCTAACGATACCGGATCGCCAGAAGTGCAAGTCGCATTGCTGACCACCCGTATCAACGAACTGACCGTTCACTTCAAGGCCCACACGAAAGATCACCACAGCCGCCGCGGTCTGCTGCGCATGGTGAGCCGTCGTCGTAAGCTGCTCGATTACCTCAAGGGCAAAGACGCCGACCGTTATCGCTCGCTGATCGAGAAGCTGGGCCTGCGCAAGTAAGCGGCTAGCGTTCACAACGAAATGCCTGTGTCAGTCTGCTGATACAGGCATTTTGTTTTTGAACGGCGCGCTCTTCATGGGCGCGGAAGTGGAAAAAGCGGGAAAAAGCGGGAAATATCGAAGGCTTGCATTAAAGCCAACCCCGGATCGGAAACCGATTCGACTACAGGGCCGGGCCTCGCGGCGGAGCTTTGTGTCATTCCAGCGCGTCATGCGCATCGCGTGTCGTGTTGCGTTGGAATGACATACACCCCTCTCTTGCGCGGTTCCGGTCATCGCTTGGCTTCGCAGTTTTCATCGGCGTGTGCGCGGGTTCCGGATGCTCCGGAGCACACGACAACACGCCAGGACGCTGCGAGGCATAACGAAGAAGGAGTGAGAATGTTTAAAAAGATCGTCAAGGAATTCAAGTGGGGACAACACAACGTTCGNCTGGAAACCGGTGAAATCGCACGTCAGGCNGGTGGCGCCGTGATCGTCGATGTGGAAGATACCGTGGTGCTCGCGACGGTTGTCGGCGCGAAAACGGCAAAGCCGGGCCAGGACTTCTTCCCGCTGACCGTCGATTATCTGGAAAAGACCTACGCAGCCGGCAAGATTCCGGGTAGTTTCTTCCGTCGCGAAGGCCGTCCGTCGGAAGGTGAGACGCTGATCTCGCGCCTGATCGACCGTCCGTTGCGTCCGCTGTTCCCGGAAGGCTTCTATAACGAAGTCCAGGTTGTGATTCACGTGCTGTCGCTGAATCCCGATGTGCCGGCCGACATCCCCGCGCTGATCGGCGCCTCGGCGGCGCTGGCCATCTCCGGCCTGCCGTTCAACGGCCCGGTGGGCGCTGCCCGCGTCGCGTATATCAACAATGAATTTGTGCTGAACCCGACGCGTCCGCAGATGAAAGAATCGGCGCTCGATTTGATCGTCGCCGGTACGGAACGCGCAGTGCTGATGGTCGAATCGGAAGCGCAGCAGCTGACCGAAGAAGTCATGCTGGCCGCCGTGGTGTTCGGTCACGACCAGATGCAAATCGCTATCGATGCAATCCACGAACTCGTCGCCGAAGGCGGCAAGCCGGAGTGGGACTGGACGCCGGCGCCGAAGAACGAGCCGCTGATCGCACGCGTGACGGAACTGGCGCAAGCCGAGTTGCTGTCCGTTTATCAGATCCGCGACAAGTCGGCTCGCAGCGCAAAGCTGAAGGAAGTCTACGCATCGGCGACCGCCAAGCTGACCGAAGAAGCCGTTGCCAAGGGCGAAACGCCGGCTGACAAGGCGACTATCGGCAACGTGATGTTCGATATCGAAGCGAAGATCGTCCGTACGCAGATCCTGAACGGCGAACCGCGTATTGACGGCCGCGACACGCGCACCGTCCGTCCGATCGAAATCCGTACCGGCGTACTGCCGCGTACGCACGGTTCGGCTCTGTTCACGCGCGGCGAAACGCAAGCGCTGGTGATCGCAACGCTCGGTACGAAGGGCGACGAGCAGAACATCGACGCGCTCGAAGGTGAGTATCGCGAACGCTTCATGCTCCACTACAACATGCCTCCGTTCGCGACCGGCGAAACGGGCCGCGTCGGTTCGCCGAAGCGCCGTGAAATCGGTCACGGCCGCCTGGCCAAGCGCGCACTGGCTGCTTGCCTGCCGAGCGCCGACGAATTCGGCTACTCCATCCGCGTGGTGTCGGAAATCACGGAATCGAACGGTTCTTCATCGATGGCATCGGTCTGCGGCGGCTGTCTCGCGCTGATGGACGCTGGTGTGCCGATGAAAGCGCACGTCGCGGGTATCGCGATGGGCCTGATTCTGGAAGGCAACAAGTTCGCGGTGCTGACGGACATCCTGGGCGACGAAGATCACCTCGGCGACATGGACTTCAAGGTGGCGGGCACGGCACAAGGCGTGACGGCACTGCAGATGGACATCAAGATCCAGGGCATCACGAAGGAAATCATGCAGGTCGCGCTCGCGCAGGCGAAGGAAGGCCGCATGCATATCCTGGGCAAGATGACCACCGCAGTTCCAGGCACGAACACGAACCTGTCGGACTACGCGCCGCGCATGATCACCATGAAGATCAATCCGGAAAAGATCCGCGACGTGATCGGCAAGGGCGGTTCGGTGATCCGTGCGTTGACCGAAGAAACCAACACGACNATCGACATTTCCGATGACGGCGTGGTGACCATCGCGAGCACGAGCAGCGAAGGCATGGCGGAAGCGAAGAAGCGCATNGAGAACATCACGGCCGAAGTCGAAGTGGGCCAGGTCTACGAAGGCCCGGTTCTCAAATTGCTGGACTTTGGCGCAATCGTGAATATTCTTCCGGGCAAGGATGGTCTGCTGCACATCTCGGAAATCGTCAACGAGCGCATCAAGGACATCAACGACTACCTGAAGGAAGGCCAGATCGTGAAGGTCAAGGTCATTCAGACAGACGAAAAGGGTCGTGTGCGTTTGTCGGCGAAAGCGTTGTTGAACGAAGGCGGCGCGCCGATCGAACCGATCCAGCCGACGCAGCAGTAATGCGGTAAGTTTGGATGGCCGGCGCGTGAGATTCGCGCGCCGGCCGTTGTTGAATCTGATGGTTCGAATGTGATTCGATGTTATTGCGGGTTTCGGCTGAATGAGCCCGCAATGCCATAGGGTTATGCATCGCTGTTTCCCCAGTGCGTCTTGAAGGATTAAGCAGATGAAAGCGATCGAAATCACCGAGTTTGGCGCGCCTGACGTGTTGAAGCTGGGCGAGCGCCCGATGCCGGAGCCGAAGGCCGGAGAAGTGCTGATCAAGGTCACGGCGTCGGGCGTGAATCGTCCGGACGTGTTCCAGCGCAAGGGCGGTTATGCGCCGCCGGCGGGCGCCTCGGACCTGCCGGGACTGGAAGTGGCCGGCGAGATCGTGCGCGGTGACTTTGATCCGAAACACAATCCGTTCGGTTTGAAAGCGGGTGACCGCGTGTGCGCACTGCTCGCCGGCGGTGGTTATGCCGAATACGCGTGCGCGCCGCTCGAGCAATGCCTGCCGGTGCCGAAGGGTCTGACGGATATCGAGGCGGCGTCGCTGCCGGAAACGTTCTTCACGGTGTGGAGCAACGTGTTCGAACGCGCGCATCTGGGCAAGGGCGAGAACGGCGCTGAAGAAACGCTGCTGATCCAGGGCGGTTCGAGCGGTATCGGCGTGACGGCTATCCAGATTGCAAAGGCGCTTGGGCATCGTGTGTTCGTGACGGCCGGGAACAACGAGAAGTGCCAGGCGTGCGAAAAGCTGGGCGCGGAACGGGCGATCAACTACAACACAGAAGATTTCGTCGATGTCGTGAAGTCGCTGACGAACGATCGTGGTGTGGATGTGATTCTCGACATGGTCGCGGGAGACTATCTGCCGCGTGAGCTGAAGGCGCTGGCCGACGGTGGTCGCGTGGTGATAATCGCGACGCTGGGCGGATCGAAGGCTGAGATCAATCTGAATGAAGTGCTGCGCCGTCGGCTGGTGATTACCGGTTCGACGCTGCGACCGCGCGCAGTCGCGTTCAAGGGTAAGGTCGCGGTGCAGTTGAAGACGCACGTGTGGCCGGAAATTGAAGCAGGGCGGATCAAGCCTGTCATCCATCAGGTTTTCCCCGCTGATCAGGCCGCCGCGGCTCACGCGTTGATGGAAGGCAGCACGCACATTGGCAAGATCGTGCTGGACTGGGGTCAGGTCGCCTGAGTCTGGATCTGAAATGACCGGCCGATCAGGTTTCGTTGTTTGACCGTTTTCCGCCGGTCACAGTAAAATCGCATGTTGTGCTGGGGCGTTGCGTCCGAAAGTTCCATTTTTCTATTTCATTGATCGGCAGCCTCGCTGCTACGACGAGACAAATGCCGAAAGAACAAGCCAAACGCGCAAAGCTGGTGATCGGAAACTGGAAGATGCACGGCCGGCTGGTGGAGAACGCGGTCTTGCTGCAAGCAGTTGCCGCCGGTGCTGCGACGTTGCAGAAGGGCGTGCGCGCGGGAGTTTGCGTGCCGGCGCCGTATCTCGCGCAGGCGCAGGCGCTGCTGGGCGGATCGGTGGCCGCTTGGGGTGTTCAGGACGTATCGGCTCACGTGCAGGGCGCTTATACCGGTGAAGTCGCAGCGGGCATGGCGGCGGATTTTGGTGCCACATTCGCGATTGTCGGCCACTCCGAGCGGCGCGCCTATCATTGCGAGCATTCAGATCTGGTCGCGGTGAAAGCGCAGCGCGCGCTGGAAGCCGGATTGACGCCTATTGTGTGCGTAGGCGAAACGCTGGAACAGCGCGACAACGGTTCGACGGAGCAGGTTGTCAGCACGCAATTGGAAACCGTGTTGCTGATGCTGAGCGAGGAGCAGGCAGCGAAGATAGTCGTGGCGTACGAGCCGGTCTGGGCGATCGGCACGGGAAAAAGCGCGACGACAGAGCAGGCGCAACAGGTTCATGCATTCCTGCGTGTGCAACTGGCGAGCAAGGGCGCGGCAGTGTCGAACGTGCCGGTGTTGTACGGCGGCAGCGTCAAGCCGGAGAACGCAGAAGAGTTATTCGCTCAACAGGACATCGATGGCGGATTGATTGGCGGTGCATCGCTGAANTCGAACGATTTCCTTGCGATTTGCCAGGCTGCACAAAACGGTTCGGTTTAATCGCCGAGTTTAAGCTTTCGAAAATGTAAGCATTAAATCGTGACGCAACAGTGTCACGTGAACATTAAAGATTCGGGTGGACGCAATGCTGTATTTAAAGACTTTGATTATCGTTGTCCAGTTGCTGTCGGCGTTCGGTGTTATCGGCCTGGTATTGTTGCAACACGGTAAAGGTGCCGACATGGGCGCGGCATTCGGTAGTGGCGCGTCGGGAAGCCTGTTCGGGGCGACCGGCTCTGCCAACTTCCTGTCCCGTACAACAGCTGTGCTCGCCGCCGTGTTTTTCATCTCGACGCTGACGCTGACATACCTCGGCAGCTATAAGCCGGCAGCGTCTGCAGGCTTACTGGGCGGGGCGGCAGTGACTGCGCCTGTCGCGCATCCGGCGGTCGTTGCTTCGGGTTCCGCAGCGGCTTCGGCACCCGTTGCATCGTCGGGTCCTGGCTCTGACGTTCCGAAATAATTTTTCGCGTGGATCGCTTTTTGTGCGTTGAACAAACTGGTTAACCCGGTTATAATTTGAGTCTTGAAGCGATTCGCGGCAGTTTAGAAGTTGTTTTCCCGGATTGCAGGACAGTGCCGACGTGGTGAAATTGGTAGACACGCTATCTTGAGGGGGTAGTGGCGAAAGCTGTGCGAGTTCGAGTCTCGCCGTCGGCACCAA
>JGI12635J15846_10000573_pt1 | contig 31913 bp, 28 predicted proteins | sample BlaSpr_A8_OM2_M2_FD_15846 | JGI IMG/M metagenome (IMG submission 15846)
AAAATCAAAAAGCCCGCCGAGCGCAACGCTCGGCGGGCTTTTTTACGAACTCAAACCCGAAACTCAGGCCGTTTCGACAACCGGTTCCGTACCAGCGGCTTCGGCCAGCAACAGTGCCTTGTCCGTGGCTTCCCACGAGAATTCCGGTTCTTCACGGCCAAAGTGGCCATACGCTGCGGACTTCTCATAGATCGGACGCAGCAAGTCAAGCATCTGAATGATGCCCTTCGGACGCAGATCGAAATGCTCGAGCACGAGTTCCGTGATCCTCGCATCCGACACGCGGCCCGTGCCGAACGTGTTCACCATCACCGAAGTCGGACGCGCCACGCCGATTGCGTACGACACCTGGATCAGGCAACGCGAAGCCAATCCGGCCGCGACGATGTTCTTCGCGACATAACGCCCGGCATAAGCTGCCGACCGATCGACCTTCGACGGGTCCTTGCCGGAAAACGCGCCGCCGCCGTGAGGCGCAGCACCGCCGTATGTATCCACGATGATCTTGCGGCCAGTCAATCCGCAATCGCCTTGCGGACCGCCGATCACGAAACGCCCGGTCGGGTTCACCAGGAACTTGATGTCACCCTTGATCAGCTCGGCCGGGAGTACCGGTTTGATGATCTCTTCGATCACCGCTTCACGCAGCGCTTTCAATTCGATGTCCGGCGCATGTTGCGTGGAGAGCACGACGGTATCGATGCTATGCGCCTTGCCATCGACATAACGCACGGTCACTTGCGACTTCGCGTCCGGACGCAGCCAGTTCAGGCGGCCGTCGCGGCGCAGATTTGCCTGACGCTCCACCAGCCGGTGTGCCAAATGAATAGGCAGCGGCATCAACTCGGGCGTTTCGTCGCATGCGTAGCCGAACATCAAGCCCTGGTCGCCGGCGCCCTGATCGAGGTTGTCGTCGTGAGCGGCGTCCACGCCTTGCGCGATGTCCCGCGACTGCTTGTCATACGCGACGAGCACCGCGCAACCGCGATAGTCGATGCCGTATTCCGTGTTGTCGTAACCGATGCGCTTGATGGTGTCACGCGCGACCTGGATGTAGTCGACGTTGGCCTGCGTGGTGATTTCGCCCGCCAATACGACAAGGCCCGTATTGCAGAGCGTTTCGGCCGCGACACGCGAATACTTGTCCTGCGCCAGGATGGCGTCGAGGATGGCGTCGGAGATTTGATCGGCGACCTTGTCCGGGTGGCCTTCGGAGACGGATTCAGAGGTAAAGAAATAATCGTTTGACACGCTTCAGACTCCATTAAGTACGGGTAAGTTGCTCACGTAGCCGACTTCGTCTGGAGTCTGAAGCGGCGACGCTTTAGCGGAAAACATGGTCCGGAAAGCGCCGTTAAGCACCATCCAGCTTCGCCCCGCAAGTTGTCCATTAACTCGGCGAAGGTTCTATTATAGCGGCTTCTTACTTTTGTCACAGAGCTGAACGTTTGCCGCCAATCAAGAAATACCCTCACCCGCGTCATGCCCGGAACGCTCCCCGGCACAGTCAAAACCCCGCCTCCTGGAGCGTCACATGTTAGGTCGCATAGGCGTCGCGCTCGCGGTGGGCTTCCTTAAACTGCTCGCCCTTATTCCCTACGGCATCACGGCGCGTTTCGGCGACGGCCTCGGCTGGCTGCTTTATCAAGTCCCGAGCCATCGCAAACGAATCGTGCATATCAATCTCAGCCTGTGTTTCCCCGAGTGGACGCCCGAGCGCCGCAAGGAAGTCGCACAGAAGCATTTCCGCCACGCGATTCGCAGCTACGTGGAGCGCAGCGTGCAATGGTTCGGCTCGGCCGAAAAACTCGCCATGCTGATCCAGGTCGACAGCGAAGTCGATCTCCTCGACCCTGACATGCCGCCCACGTTGCTGCTCGGCTTCCACTTCGTCGCGATCGAGGCCGCTTCGGTATGGATCAACTACTCGCTGCACCGACCCTGCGGATCGCTGTATCAACCGATGTCGAACAAGACGCTTGACGACATAGCAAAGAAGCAGCGCGGCCGTTTCGACGCCGAAATGGCGAGCCGTGCAGACAGCGCGCGAATCGTGCTGCGCTGGCTGCGCGACCGCAAGCCGGTCATGCTCGGCGCGGACATGGACTACGGCATGCGCAACTCCACCTTCGTGCCGTTCTTTGGCGTGCAAGCGTGCACGCTGACGGCGGTCGGCCGTCTGGCCAAGACCGGGCATGCGCAAATCATGCCGTTCGTGGGCGAGGTGCTGCCGAACTACAAAGGTTACCGGTTGAAGGTGTTCAAGCCCTGGGACAACTACCCGACCGGCGACGACGCAGCCGATGCCCGCCGCATGAACGCGTTCCTCGAAGAGCAGGTCCGGCTCATGCCCGAACAGTATTACTGGGTGCACAAGCGCTTCAAGACGCGGCCACCGGGCGAACCGAGCTTTTATTGAGTATCCGGGAAACGATGGGCGATTGCTGCACAAAATCGGGCTCATCCCCCATTTGGTCTAGTGCATGCTGCCGCTGCGTGTCACTTACAATAGCGTCATGAAACTCGAATTCACCAAAATGCACGGCGCGGGCAACGACTTTGTCGTGCTCGACGGCTACTCCAAACCGCTCTCGCTGAATGGAGCCCAAGTGCGCGCGCTCGCGGACCGGCATTTCGGCGTGGGCGCGGACCAATTGCTGCTGGTCGAAAAGCCGGATATTGAAGGCGTTGATTTCAAATACCGCATCTTCAATTGCGACGGCGGCGAAGTGGAACATTGCGGCAACGGTGCGCGCTGCTTCGTGAAGTTCGTGCGCGACCGCGGCCTCACCAGCAAGATGAGCGTTCGCGTACAGGTGCAGCAAGGCGTGATCGTGCTGACCATGCAGGAGAATGGCGACGTCGTGGTGGATATGGGCCGTCCGGAGTTCGAACCCGCTTTGGTGCCGTTCAATTCCGAAGGGTTGCAAGGCCGCACCGAAGGCGCCGACACGCTCTGGCCGCTTGACGTGCAGGGTGAAACACGCTGGGTGTCGGCGGTATCAATGGGTAATCCGCACGCCGTTCAGATCGTGGCCGACGTGGAAAATGCGCCCGTGGTGACCGAAGGGCCGGTGATCGAACATCACGCGCGCTTTCCGAAGCGGGTGAACGCGGGTTTCATGCAGATCGTGAGCCGTGGCGCGGTGAAGCTGCGCGTTTTCGAACGTGGCGCGGGCGAAACGCTTGCATGCGGCACGGGTGCATGCGCGGCGGTCGCGGCGGGCATCCGGCGCGGCCTGCTCGACTCGCCAGTGCAGGTTCAGACTCATGGCGGCGTGTTGACCATCGCGTGGGATGGCGCGCATGACCCCGCGGCTCCGCTCTCTATGGCCGGCCCCGCCACCACCGTATTCGAAGGCGAAATCGAGCTGGATCCCAAACTCGCCAACGCCGACTGACCGTCAGGAACCCGATGCTGCCCGATACCATGAACGAACGTGAAGTCGCCGAATACCTGATCGCCAACCCGGATTTCTTTGCCGAGCACGCCGAGTTGCTGGGCGCGATCCGGCTGTCCAATCCGCACGGCAAGTCGGCGGTGTCGCTGCAGGAACGGCAGATGCAAATGCTGCGCGACAAAAACAAGCAGATCGAACGCCGGCTCGCCGAATTGCTGCGTTATGGGCATGAGAACGACAGCATTGCCGCGAAGTTTCATCGATGGACAATTCGCGTGATGTCCGAGCGCGATCCGCATGCCCTGCCGAAGACAATTCCCGCTGGTCTGTGCGAGATCTTCGAGGTGCCGCAAGCTGCGTTGCGGGTGTGGGATGTCGCGGAGCCTTACGCGCAAGCCGAATTCGCTCGCACCACGAGCGAAGAAGTGCGCTCTTTCACGAGCAGCCTGACCACGCCGTATTGCGGGCAGAATACCGGCTTCGAGGCGGCCCAGTGGCTGACATCGGCGAGTTCGGTATCGGTGGCATCGGCTACAACGGATGGTGTGGTCGATACCGCGAACACCACCGAATCCATCGCGCTGCTCGCGCTGCGCGATCCGGCGGCGGGTCCCGAAGCGCCCGCGTTCGGCTTGCTGGTCATGGGCTCACCCGATCCACGCCGGTTCCACGAAGGCATGGCGACCGACTTCCTCACGCAGATCGGCACGCTCGCGAGCGCCGCCCTCAGCCGCTTGTTGCCCCACTGACATGACCGACGATCCGATATCCGCCTATCTGTCGATGCTCGAGCACGAGCGGCGTTTATCGGACCACACGTTGCGCGGTTATACGCACGAACTCGACGAGCTAAAGAAGCTGGCCAACGGCCGCGCGCTGGAATCGCTGACTGCCGCCGACATGCGCGGCGCCGTGGCGCGCGCTCACGGCGGCGGGTTGTCGGCGCGTTCCATTGCGCATCGGTTATCGGCTTGGCGGGCGTTTTATCGATGGCTCGCGGAACACGTTGAGATGCAGGCCAATCCGGTCGCGACCGTGCGCGCGCCGAAACGCGCTAAGGCCCTGCCCAAGGCGCTTTCCGTCGACGACGCCAACGCGCTGATGGAAGCGCCCCAGGCCGGCACGCCCGAAGCGCTTCGTGACCACGCCATACTCGAACTGTTTTATTCGTCGGGCTTGCGGCTTGCCGAACTGGTCGGGCTGGACGTGCATTTCGTGCAATCCGAAGGCTATGCGTCGGCCGGCTGGCTCGATCTCGCCAGCACCGAAGTCAATGTGCTCGGTAAGGGAAACCGGCGGCGCTCCGTGCCCGTGGGCAGTAAAGCCATTACCGCGCTGCGCGCGTGGATCGAGGTGCGCGGGCAGTTCGTGAAAAACGATCCGCACGCGCTGTTTCTGTCGGTACGCGGCAACCGAATGTCGCCGAATGTGGTGCGTGAACGCGTGAAACGCATGGCGTTGCTGGCCGGCGTGCCGTCGAATGTGCATCCGCACGTCTTGCGGCATTCATTCGCCACGCATGTGCTGCAATCCAGTGGCGACCTTCGAGCCGTGCAGGAACTGCTCGGCCACGCCAGTATCACGGCCACGCAGGTTTATACGTCGCTGGATTTCCAGCATCTCGCTCGCGTCTACGATCAGGCGCATCCACGCGCCAAAAAACGCGACTAAACGGTCACGGCTGCAAGCAACCAGATGCCGCATTTTCTCGGGCGCATCGCTGTTATTAAAAGCCGCAGCCAACGCGCCGTGAAATCGGCGTCGCGGCCAGGCTAGCTCAGCCCTCATAAAGAACGCGGCCCGAAACCTCCAATTTATGCACTTCCCAGTAGTTAATCAGCGCTTTCACCGAAGACCCGAATGAACACCATCACGCTGAAACCGGCGAAAGACAAGTCGCTCGTGCGCCGCCATCCGTGGATCTATGCGAACGCAATCGAACACGTGGAAGGCAAACCCGCGCCCGGTGCAACCGTGCTGATCCGCGCCCACGATGGCCGCTTTCTGGCACGCGCGTCGTACAGTCCGGTGTCGCAGATTCGCGCCCGTGTCTGGAGTTTCGACGAAACAGAACCCATCGATCACGCGTTTTTCAAGCGGCGCGTGCAGCGGGCGATCGCGCATCGGCAAACGATGGTGCGCGATACCGGCGCCACCCGCCTGATTTTCGGCGAGGCGGATGGGCTGCCGGGCTTGATCGTCGATTACTACATTGCGGACGATAAAAGCGAGCGTGGCCAACTGGTCTGCCAGTTCATGGCGACCGGCGTGGAACACTGGAAAGAAGCGATCGTGCAGGCGCTGATCGGCGCGACCGGTTGCCCGAACGTGTACGAGCGCTCGGACGTGTCGATTCGACAGAAGGAAGGCCTCGAACCGCTCACGGGCGTACTGGCGGGCGATCCGCCGCCGGCCACCCTGATCGCGAATGAAGGCGGCGTGCGTTATCACATCGACGTCGAACGGGGCCATAAAACGGGCTTCTACGTCGATCAACGCGATAACCGCGCGCTCGTCCGTCAATACGCCAACGACCGCGACGTACTCAACTGCTTTTGCTATACGGGCGGTTTTTCGCTCGCGGCATTGAAAGGCGGCGCGAAACGTGTGGTCTCGATCGATTCTTCCGGCGACGCGCTCGAGCTCGCGCGGCAAAACGTCACCACGAACGGTTTCGATCCCCAACGCGCCGAGTGGCTCGACGCCGACGCGTTCAAGACCTTGCGCCGCCTGCATGAAGAAGGCGAACGCTTCGACCTGATCGTGCTCGATCCGCCGAAGTTCGCGCCTTCCCGTGAACACGTGGAGCGTGCCGCGCGTGCATACAAGGACATCAATCTGACCGGCTTCAAGTTGTTGCGCCCGGGCGGCTTGTTGTTCACCTATTCGTGCTCGGGTGCTATCGACGCCGATTTGTTCCAGAAGATCGTTGCGGGCGCCGCAGCTGACGCAAAAGTCGATGCGCGCATCCTGAAGCGGCTCGGCGCGGGCGTCGATCACCCGCTTTTGACCGCGTTTCCCGAAGGGGAATACCTGAAAGGCCTATTGTTGCAAATCGCGTGATCGCCCATAGTTGAACGCTTCGGACAGCGCGCGTTCAGGGGTGTAAAGAGCGCCCGCTTGACAAATATGTTTCAATAATCGACCGACCGCGTGTTTTCGAGAGCAGCGCAGGCAGCGCGGATAAAGCCTGCAGCCCGAAAACATGCTGCACGATCCTTCGACTTTAAAGAACAGGGCGACCACCATGATTCCCGTTACCATCCTGACCGGCTTTCTGGGCAGCGGCAAAACCACGTTGCTCAAGCGCATCCTGAACGACAAGCACGGCATGAAGATCGCCGTGATCGAGAACGAGTTCGGCGAAGAGAATATCGACAACGAGATCCTCGTNCAGGAAACGAACGAGCAGATCATCCAGATGAGCAACGGCTGNATCTGCTGCACGATCCGCGGCGATCTGGCGCGCGCGCTGGAAGATCTCGCGGACCGCAAGAAGGCCGGCACGCTGAACTTCGACCGCGTGGTGATCGAAACAACCGGCCTCGCAAATCCTGGCCCGGTCGCGCAGACGTTCTTCATGGACAACGCCATTGCCGACGAATTCCTGCTCGACGCCATCATCACGCTGGTCGATGCCAAGCACGCCGACAATCAGCTCGACGAGCACGAAGTCGTGCAGCGCCAGGTGGGTTTTGCAGACCGGCTGTTCATCACCAAGTCGGATCTGGTCGACGCCGCCGCACTCGATGCGCTCAAGTACCGGCTGATTCACATGAACCCGCGCGCCGCGATCAAAGTGGTGAATTTCGGCGAAGCGGACATCAAGGAAATCTTCGATCTGCGCGGCTTCAATCTGAACTCGAAGCTCGAAATCGACCCGGATTTCCTGGCGGAAGACGACCACGCGCATGATCACGATCACGCCGGGCACGACCACGACGACGATCACGACCACGCCACCTGCGGCCACGATCACAGCCACGACCACGAGCATGGTCACGCGAATCACCATCACGCGCACCACGACGACAAGATCAAGTCGTTCGTATTCCGCAGCGACCGCGCCTTCGATCCCAACCGGCTCGAGGACTTCCTCGGCGGCATCTTGCAGATCTACGGCGAACGCCTGCTGCGCTACAAGGGTGTGCTTTATATGAAGGGCGTCGATCGCAAGGTCGTGTTCCAGGGCGTGCATCAGATGATGGGCAGTGATCTTGCCGCCAAGTGGCAGCCGATCGAAAAGAAGAACAGCAAGATGGTGTTCATCGGTATCGAACTGCCGCAGGATTTGATCGTCGACGGGCTGACCGCCTGCCTGGCCTGATCGAGGAAGTAGAAAGCGCGAAGCCGTCACACGGCTTCGCCCCGCTCTCGCCCTCCGAAAGCCTCAGTTTTGGCACACTTCTCGCTATTTCTCTCCTGCGGCGCAACCAATCCGGCACATCGGCAAGGCTAAAATCGCTGCGCTTCCAGGAGCCGGCGCTTTTTCGCGATAAACGTCGTTGCAATATGTGTTCACGCCCACCAAGAACCATCGCTTTTTAAACGTCAGCGCGTTATATTTTTGAGATAACGAACGAATTGCGCCAGTGTTTTGCTTGGTTGTAGTACGCATTTGCGATTCAGTTACAATACAGCCCCACTGGAGAAGCTGGGAAACCGTCCCGCCTTGGCTACAGGGTCCGGCCCGAGTGGTACTGGAAAGCGCTCCCGCCGTTGTTTCGCAAGCCGTTCGCGGGAGTGAAAGTGAAAAGTAGGGTGTTGTTCCGAACATCGGGCACCGGCCGATTCGCCTGAAAATCAGTCCAGAGGAATCGGCCCCGCGTGGCGCGTCCAACGCCACGAGAGTCGCAGCCCGTTTTAGCGTAGTAAGTGCATGCAGTAGTTGTTGGCGAGTATCGCTGAAGTGCGGGTAACCCGAACGACGGCGGCGGCGAGCGCGGCGAGCGACCGCGAAGATGGCGAACGACATCGCCCCACATTGAAGAAGCAAGCCAGATGACGACGAAACGATTGTTGACCGAAGACGAAATCCTGAAGATGGCCGACAAGGATTACATGAACGAGGATCAACTCGCGTTCTTCAGGGTCCGACTGGAACAGTTGCAGGCCGACATTCTCAAGAATGCGGGCCAGACGACGGAAAACCTGCGGGAAACCGTCATCGTTCCGGACCCGGCGGATCGCGCGACGATCGAGGAAGAACACGCCCTCGAACTGCGCACGCGGGACCGCGAACGCAAGCTGCTGAAGAAAGTGCAGCAGTCGCTTGCGCGGATCGAGTCCGGCGATTACGGCTGGTGCGAGGAAACGGGCGAGCCGATCGGCATTCCCCGCTTGATCGCGCGTCCCACGGCCACGCTGTCGCTCGAAGCGCAGGAACGACGCGAATTGCGCCAGAAGCTGTTCGGCGACTGATTCGCCGGGGCAGCTCGCGCTGCGGCTTCGGTCGCGGCGGGAAACCTGCCGGCTGGGATTTGTATCGAAGAAACTAAAAAACACTTGAAAGCACAAAAAGGCACACGAAAAAACGTGTGCTTTTTTGTTTTTGCGCATCGTTTTCGGTCCCGGCAAGGCTTATTCCGTAAGGCGGCCAAGCCGCAAACCCCATCGCGCGCAAGATGCCGCAAGAAGCGTCTTGATAAATTCCGCAGCGCCCTAAAATGAACTGGACGCGCTCTCGTACCGCGGGCGTGACGAGAGTCGGTTCGAGCGCACATTGGCAGCGCGCCCAGGCTCTTCGCGCTCCCAAAGAATTCCCCGCGGCGCGGCGGCACACCGGTCAACCGGCTGCCGCGCCCACTCCGCTTTCAAAGGAATGCACATGGAACAATTTCACGGCACGACCATTGTCTCCGTGCGACGCGGCGACAAGGTCGCCCTCGGCGGCGACGGCCAGGTTACGCTCGGCAACATCGTCATGAAAGGCGGCGCGAAAAAAGTGCGTCGCATCTACGGCGGCAAGGTGCTGGTTGGTTTTGCCGGCGGCACGGCCGACGCGTTTTCGCTCCTCGATCGTTTCGAAGCGAAGCTGGAAAAGCATCAGGGCAACCTGACGCGCGCCGCGGTTGAGCTCGCGAAGGACTGGCGCACGGACCGCATGCTGCGCCGGCTGGAGGCCATGCTGATCGCCGCCGACGCGCAAACCACGCTCGTGATCACCGGCAACGGCGACGTGCTCGACCCGGAAAACGGCATTTGCGCGATCGGTTCGGGTGGTCCATACGCGCAGGCCGCGGCGCAGGCGCTCGCCGAAAACACCGAACTCTTGCCGCGCGATATCGTCGAAAAAGCGCTGACAATCGCGGGCGATATGTGCATTTACACGAACCACAATCGCGTCATCGAGACGATCGAGTAACACGCGCTTTCGCGTCTTCGCGAGCACAGGACAAGGACCAACGATGACCACCATGACTCCCGCCGAGATCGTCTCGGAACTCGATAAACACATCATCGGACAGGGCCGCGCGAAAAAAGCGGTCGCCGTGGCGTTGCGTAACCGGTGGCGGCGCCAGCAGGTTGCCGAGCCGTTGCGCCAGGAAATCACGCCGAAGAACATCCTGATGATCGGACCGACTGGCGTCGGCAAGACCGAAATTGCGCGGCGCCTGGCGAAACTCGCCGACGCGCCGTTCATCAAGATCGAAGCGACGAAGTTCACCGAGGTCGGCTACGTGGGTCGCGATGTAGACAGCATCGTGCGTGACCTGATCGAAATTTCGGTCAAGCAGACGCGTGAAAGCGAGATGCGCAAAGTGCGTTCGCGGGCCATCGATCGAGCCGAAGACCGGATCCTGGACATCCTGTTGCCGAGCGCGCGGCCGGTTGGTTTCGGTGCCGCCGAGACGCACGACGACAGCCAGAACAGCACGCGCCAGACGTTTCGCAAGCGCCTGCGCGAAGGTTTGCTCGACGACAAGGAAGTAGAAATCGATATCGAAGCGCCGCAAGCGAGCATGGACATCATGGGGCCGCCGGGCATGGAGGAAATGACCGACCAGATCCGTTCGATGTTCGCGAATATCGGCGGCGGCAAGAAGACCCAGCGCAAGGTGAAGGTCAAGGAAGCGCTGAGGCTGCTCACCGACGAAGAAGCGGGCAAGCTGCTGAACGACGAAGAGGTCAAGACGAAGGCGATTCAAAACGTCGAGCAGAACGGCATCGTGTTTCTGGATGAGATCGACAAGATCGCTTCACGCAGTGAGATGGGCGGCGCGGAAGTGTCGCGGGCCGGCGTGCAGCGCGACCTGCTGCCGCTCGTGGAAGGCACCACCATCAATACGAAATACGGGATGATCAAGACCGATCACATCCTGTTTATCGCGAGTGGCGCGTTCCATCTGGCCAAGCCGAGCGATCTGATCCCCGAGCTTCAAGGGCGTTTTCCAATTCGTGTGGAGCTGGATTCGCTGTCGGTAGAGGACTTCGAGTCCATCTTGAACACGACCGACGCGAGCCTCGTGAAGCAGTACACGGCACTTCTGGCAACCGAAGACGTACAGCTCGAATTCAGCACGGAAGGAATTCGCAGGATGGCTGAGATCGCGTTTTCGGTGAATGAGAAGACCGAGAATATCGGTGCGCGGCGGCTTTATACCGTGATCGAAAAGTTGCTCGAGGAAGTGTCGTTCGCTGCGGGCAATCACGCGGGACAGCCGGTGAAAATCGATGCTGCTTATGTCGATAAAGCGTTGAACGACGTAGCAGAAGACGAGGATTTGTCGCGCTACGTGCTGTAACGCAATCAAGTCAGAAAAAAGGGCGCCTCACGATTCCAGAAGTTTGCAGGAATTGTGAGCCGCCCTTTTACGTTCTACATAACGTTCATTGCCGCACGGGTTTCTTCGCCAGCTTCCGCTGCAGTGTCCGACGATGCATATTCAATGCTCGAGCAGTGGCTGAAATATTGCCGCCGTTCTCGGCCAGCACGCGCTGGATATGCTCCCACTCCAGCCGAGCGACGGATAGCAGCGCAGGGTGTTCGATAGCTTCCTCGGCCGTCTGCTCGCTCGCCTCCTCCTGCAGCGCGGACAAAATCGTCTCGACGTTCGCCGGCTTTGCCAGATAGTTATCGGCGCCATCTTTTACAGCCTGCACCGCAGTCGCGATGCTCGCATAACCCGTCAGCACGAGAATCCTTGCGTCGGGTTGTAAGTCACGTAATGGCGCGACGAGCGTCAGCCCGGAATCGTTACCGAGGTGTAGATCGACTGTGATTTGCCCGAACTTCTGCGTGTTCGCCAGCCTCAACGCCGTGGCGGCGTCGTGCGCCTGATGCGGCGTATAGCCGCGCCGCGTCAAACCGCGCGCGAGGATGCCCGAGAAAACTTCATCGTCGTCGATGACCAGAAAATTTGTATCGCTCATGCTCTTTTCTCCGAGGTGACGGAAGCGGCGACGCCGCCGCGGCCCGTCCTTGCTGCTTTTTCCCGCGATTCGGGGGCGCTTGTATCGGCGAGACGCAAGATAGCGTGCGTGCCGTGCGGACTGGCTGGTGTGAGCTCGATCGACCCGCCAAGCCGCGTTGCCGCTGAGAATGCCAGATACAAGCCGACGCCGTGGCCGCCTTGCGTGCTGTCGACCGGTGTCGCGCCGAGCGAACCCCGCAATGCGGCGGGGATGCCCGGGCCCTGGTCGCGGACATCGAATTGAATCACGGGCTCGCCAAGATGCCGGCTCGCCGACGTCGTGAGCGTCACCGAATCGCTGCTGGCCCGCGCCGCATTATCCAGCAGAATGGTCAGGATTTGCCCGACCGCGACGGGATCGCTGAGAAACAGCCCCGCGCGTTTGTGTTCTTCCGCTTCCATCAACTCGAAACGCACGTGTGGATGCCGTAGCCGCCATTGTTCTACAAATCCATGCAGCCAGTCATCCAGCGGTTGCCGCTGCGTGGGCCCGGTCGCGCGGCTGCGCAGGCGCGCGAGCGCGGACGTGCACAAAGTCATCTGCTGCTCGAGCAGTTCGATGTCAGCAGAATACGGCGCGAGATGCGGGTCGCGGCGGGCGGAATCGCGCAACTCCTCGCTCAGCATGGCGATCGTCGATAGCGGCGTGCCTATTTCGTGCGCGACCGTCGCTGCCTGGACGCCCAGCGCCACGGCGCGCTCGTCGCGCAGAAGCCGCTCCTGGGCATCGGCCAGAGCGAAATCCCGCGCTCGCAGCGCTCGCGACATCCGCGCCACGAACCAGCCGATCAATCCTACGCTGACCATGAAGTTCACCCACAGCCCGATGCGGAAATATTCGAACAAATTCAGCGGGTCTTCCATGTTCAGCGGCACGTAGCTGACCGTCAGCAGCGAATAACAGACGACGGCGAACAACGCGAGCCACACCGTCAGACGCCACGGCAGCACNGCGGATGCAATCGCGAGCGACGGCAGGTACAGCGTGACAAACGGATTCGTCGCGCCGCCGCTCAGGAACAGCAAAGCGGACAGCGCNCCGAGATCGACCCAGAGCTGCCCGAACAGTTCGAGATTCGTTTCAGGCTGCGCACGCGCGACGCGTATCCATGTCAGTGCGTTGAACAAGANNTCCAGCGCGACAATGGTCAACATTGCAGCTAACGGGAGATGAGCGCCGTAAAACGTCTGTACGACGGCGATCGTTACCAGTTGACCGATAATCGCCAGGCTGCGAAGCCAAAACAGGTGACCGAGATTGACGCGGCCTGTGTTCGTTATCCGATGCATCGCAGTGAATTTCACCTCAAATTTCAGAATAGTCTAATGGCTGGACATAGCGGGCTACCGCAACATCGAGTGTTGTCTCGTATAGGGCGGCCAGGCCGCACACTCAAATGACTCGCAGCCATTCATCTCTCAGCCACGCCTCCAATCAGCTTCTCAGCGAAGCGCCGCAAACCAGTGCCATCCAGGACGCCATTATCCCGCGTGCGCTGAACGCGTTCATCGACAACGCCCGAACCGCGAATGCGCAAGGCAATCAGGTCGAACGCGCCGTGTGGCTGCAGGCCGCCATGCTGTTGCAATCCGATCGGCCGGAAACGGGGCTCGATCTGGTCGATTCCATGCTGAAGCAAAAACGCATTCAGGACGGCATTCAGCTCGCGGCTCAACTCGTCGATCGCCATCCGCAGCACGCGCTCGCGCTCTGGCATCTCGGGTATGCGCTCCAGCTCGCCGGCCGTCACGCCGATGCAATCCCTTTCTACGAACGCGCTCACGCAATCAATCCGGCCGTGCCCACACTGCGCAACAATCTGGCGGTTGCGTACGAAATCTTGGGCAACGAAGAGAAAGCGCTGATCATGCTGGAAGAGGCCGTCGCCGCGAATTCCGCCGATATCGAAGCGTGGACGAATCTGTCGCGCATGTATCCGCGCCACTGGGAACTCGAGCGCGCGCTCGCGGCCGGCAAGCGCTCGGTTGAGATCGGTCCGGCGAATGCGCTCGCGTTGTCGAACTACAGTCTCGCGCTGAAGGAAGCGCAGCGTTGGCAAGACGCAACCGAAGCTGCGAAAGCGGCGGCCGATATCGCGCCCCAATTCCCCCGCTGTCCGTTCAATCTTTCCCTTCTCGACCTCGTGCAGGGGAACTACGCTCGTGGCTGGACCAATTTCGAGTCGCGCTGGGACGGGTCAAGCGAACTGCGCGACTCGCATCCTGACTTACCGGCACCGCGATGGAACGGCGAAGCGCTACGGGGCAAAACCCTGTTGCTGTGGGGCGAGCAAGGTTTCGGCGACGCGCTGCAGTTCTCCCGTTTCGTCCCGATGCTCGCGAAAAAGGTTCACGCGCAGGGCGGCAAGCTGGTGTGGGCCGCGTTCAAAGCGGTGCATCCGCTGATGGCGCGCATGGCGCCGAATCACGCCCTGAGGTGGTCAGTCAAGGTTTTTCAGAGGGCAACTGCAGCCCGCGTTCGACTTCCATTTCCCGTTGATGAGCCTGCCGCTGCATTTCGGCATTGACGCGGACACGATTCCCGCGAAGCGCGCTTATCTCTCCGCCGACGCAAATCTCGCCGCCGACTGGCGCATTGAATTCGCCGACGACAAACGCCTGCGCGTCGGTCTCGTGTGGAGCGGCAGCGAAGCCCATCAGCGCAACATGTTCCGCAGCGTGGGTATCGAGCGATATGCGAAAGCGTTCGAGGGAATCGAGAACATCGCGTTCTTTTCTCTGCAGAAAGATGCGTCGGGCGCAGTATCGACGGCTCGGGACGGTGGTTTTGAGATTGCGGACCGCACCGGCCAAGTTTGAAACTTTCGACGACACGGCCGCGTTCATCGACTCACTCGATCTAGTGATTACCGTGTGCACGAGCGTGGCGCATCTGGCAGCAGCGCTCGGCAAGCCGACATGGATTCTTCTCGACACCAATCCGCACTGGGTCTGGCAACTGGAGCGCACGGACAGTCCTTGGTATCCGACGGCCACGCTGTATCGGCAAAAGGAGTTCTCGAAGTGGGAACCGGTAATGGACGACGTCGCGCGCGATCTGACCGCGCTCGCGGCGGCGCACAAGGGCCCGGCACCACGCCGGCGCGCGCCGAAGAAGGCAGCGGGGTAAGCGGCTTGTAGGTTTTAACCCGACACAAAACGGCGATTCGGCAACGAATCGCCGTTTTTTTTCGTGTGTTCGCAGATTCCAGCAAGCACCGCAATGCTGTCGAGAAATCGCGACGTTCACGCGTTTATGCTACGTTGCGTTTCTTCACGCAGACAATCCGGACAAAGGCACGTCATGCGCGGATTCAAGCGGTCGGCCCGCAAAGCCGGAAGCGATGCGCACCAGCATTCGGCGTCGCCCATTTGCTGAGCGCAGCGGAACTGCGCACCGCACAGAGCGCAGCGTTGGGGAGCGGGATCGGTGAAATTCATGTTCGGGGCCAGCCTTTTGAAAACGAACCACGCAGTCACGAGCAGCGTTTCGCGCGATGCAGCCGTTGCCGAAGCGCCGCGTTTTTGGCACATCGGCACACGCTTGACCCCCTCATTATTTCACGCGCCAACCCCATACTGGTGCAGCCGAACGCCAACTTTCATCCGTCGCCGGAATGCTATCGGAAACGCCTGACGCAGCGCGTCACTCCTGTACAATTCCGCCTGTTTAAACTGCTCTTCGCCTTATCGCCGCCATGTCCGAGCTCCCCGACCTTACGCAGATCGCGCCGACCCTGAAAGCCGAAATCCTGGCCGAGGCGTTGCCCTATATTCGCCAGTATCACGGCAAGACGATCGTGATCAAATACGGCGGCAATGCAATGACCGAGGAGCGCCTGAAACAAGGTTTCGCGCGCGACGTGATCCTGCTGAAACTGGTCGGCATCAATCCGGTGATCGTGCACGGCGGCGGTCCGCAGATCGATCAGGCGCTCAGGAAGATCGGCAAGCAGGGCACGTTTATCCAAGGCATGCGCGTCACCGACGAAGAGACGATGGAAGTCGTCGAATGGGTGCTCGGCGGTGAAGTGCAGCAGGACATCGTCACGCTGATCAATCATTTTGGCGGCCACGCGGTCGGTCTCACCGGCAAGGACGGCGGCCTGATCCACGCGCGCAAACTGCTCATGCCGGATCGCGACAATCCAGGCGAATTCATCGATATCGGTCAGGTGGGCGAAGTCGAAGCCATCAATCCGGCTGTGGTGAAGGCGCTGCAGGACGACGCGTTCATTCCGGTCATCTCGCCAATCGGCTTCGGTGAAGATGGTTTGTCGTACAACATCAACGCCGATCTGGTCGCGGGCAAACTCGCCGTGGTGCTGAACGCCGAGAAGCTCGTGATGATGACCAACATTCCCGGCGTGATGGACAAGGAAGGCAACCTGCTGACCGATCTGTCGGCGCGCGAGATCGACGCACTGTTCGCCGACGGCACCATTTCCGGCGGCATGCTGCCCAAGATTTCATCGGCGCTTGACGCAGCGAAGAGCGGCGTGCGCTCGGTGCACATCATCGACGGACGAATCGAGCATTCGGTATTGCTCGAGATCCTGACCGAACAGCCGTTCGGGACGATGATCCGCTCACATTGAACGTGGACTCCGCTGGCGACCGGAGCGGGAGCGGCTTGGCGCGTGCTAGTAGACGGCGGATGAACACGCACGGCCGCCCCGTCTGGTTGTTCGATCTCGACAACACGCTGCATCACGCGTCGCATGAGATTTTTCCCGCCATCAATCGCGGGATGACGCAGTACATCATTGACCGTCTAGGCGTCGATATCGATGAAGCCAACCGGTTGCGGACCGGTTATACCCAGCGATACGGCGCTACATTGCTCGGCCTGGTGCGCCATCATCCCGTCGATGCCGCCGATTTCCTGCACGTCGTGCATACCTTCGCCGATCTCGGCTCGATGGTTCGCGCCGAACGCGGCCTCGCACGGATGATCCGCGGGCTGCCGGGCCGGAAGATCGTGTTGACCAATGCGCCTTCGGTTTATGCACACGCGGTGCTTGATGAGCTGGGTATCGCGAGGCTGTTTGAACGCGTTATCGCCATTGAAGATATGCAGGATCGCAGCGGGTACTGGCGCGCAAAGCCCGACGCGGCAATGCTTCGGCGCGCGATGCGGCGCGCTCACGTGCCGCTTTCCGATGCAGTTCTTGTTGAAGATACGCGCGGCCATTTGAAACGCTATAAGCGTTTGGGGATTCGCACGGTATGGATTACGGGGCATCTGCCGTCGGTTTCAAATGCCAGCGGCGCCCAGTCCCTTCGATCGCCCAGTAGCGGACGGCCGCATTACATCGATCTCAAGATCCGCTCGTTGAAAGGCTTGCGCGGTCTCGGCTGAACAAGGTTAGCCTCCGGCACGAAAGTAGTACGGACTTCAAACTTCATCGACTCCCGCGCTGCCCGATCCGCCCTCCGCCTCCCTTTCCCGTTTTTCCGATATACTTCATCGCTATCTTGATTTGTTTCATCGCGCCGATTTGCTGACTCGATTGCGGGCGCGCGAACCCTGACCCGGTTCACTATAAATGCGGCTAAAGAGGTTGTCAGCCGCGCCGCTTATCTCTCCCCGCGCATCGCCGACGCCGTTTAGCCGCCCTGTTTTCTCTAGGCGGAATGAATGGAATCAATCGGCATCGTCACTCCCCAAACACTGCATTTCACCGAACCGCTGCGCATGCAGAATGGCAGCTTGCTCGGTGACTACGATCTCGTCGTCGAAACCTACGGCACGCTCAACGCCGCCCGCTCGAACGCCGTGCTGGTGTGTCACGCTTTGAATGCGTCGCATCACGTGGCGGGTGTCTACGCCGACGACCCCAAGAACGTCGGCTGGTGGGACAACATGGTCGGCCCCGGCAAACCGCTCGATACCAACCGCTTCTTCGTCATCGGCATCAATAATCTCGGCTCGTGTTTTGGCTCGACCGGACCCATGAGCGTCAATGCCGCCACCGGCAAACCCTACGGCGCGAGTTTTCCTGTTGTTACCGTCGAAGACTGGGTGCATGCGCAAGCTCGCGTAGCGGACCAATACGGCATCGAACGTTTCGCAGCAGTCATGGGCGGCAGCCTCGGCGGGATGCAGGCTTTGGCCTGGAGCATGATGTATCCGGATCGCGTGGCGCACTGCATCGTGGTGGCATCGACGCCCAAGCTTTCCGCGCAGAACATCGCGTTCAACGAAGTCGCGCGCTCCGCCATCCTCTCCGATCCCGATTTCCACGGTGGCGATTACTACGCGCATGGCATCAAGCCGCGTCGTGGATTGCGGGTGGCGCGCATGATCGGCCACATCACGTATCTCTCCGACGACGACATGGCCGCCAAATTTGGCCGCGCATTACGTCGTGCGGAAGGCGCTTTGGATGCCTACAACTTCAACTTCGATGTCGAATTCGAAGTGGAGTCGTACCTGAGATACCAAGGCGATAAATTCGCCGAATACTTCGACGCGAACACTTATCTGCTGATCACGCGCGCGCTGGACTACTTCGATCCCGCCAAAGCCTTCGACGGCGATCTGACCAAGTCGCTCGCCCACACCACGGCGAAATACCTGATCGCGAGTTTCTCCACCGATTGGCGTTTCGCGCCTGCACGTTCCCGCGAACTCGTGAAAGCGTTGCTCGATCACAAACGCACGGTGAGCTACGCCGAAATCGATGCGCCGCACGGCCACGACGCCTTCCTGCTCGACGACGCGCGTTATCACAACCTGATGCGCGCCTATTACGAACGCATTGCCGCCGAGGTGGGCGCATGAACCAAATCACGCTGGATTCTCTTTCGCTACGCTCGGACTTTCGGGCAATCGCGCGCTGGGTTGAGCCGCGCTCATCGGTACTCGATCTCGGTTGCGGCGATGGGTCGCTGCTCTCGCTGCTCGCCGAAGAACTCGATGTGACAGGCTACGGCATCGAAATCAACGACGCCGGCGTGCTCGCCTGCGCGCAAAAAGGCGTGAACGTCATCCAGCAAAACCTGGAAGATGGCTTGCGCCTGTTCGAAGACGACAGTTTCGACTTCGCGATCCTGTCGCAGACGCTGCAAACGATCCATCAAACCGCCGCGATCCTGCGTGAAACCGTGCGCGTGGGGCGCGAATGCATCGTGTCGTTTCCTAACTTCGGTTACTGGCAGCATCGGCTGACGGTGTTGCAGGGGCGCATGCCGGTGTCGAAAACGCTGCCGTATCAATGGCATAACACGCCGAACGTGCGTGTTCTCACCATCAGGGATTTCGAGGCGCTGGCGCCGGAAGTGGGTATCGAAATCCTCGATCGGGCCGTGCTGCATGGCGGGCAGTCCATCCGGTGGGGCGCGAACTGGCGTGGTAGCCTTGCGGTCTATCGCGTGAAGCGAAGCTGAACTGAGCTTGCCGGTTCGCCGCTCGCGCACCGCTCACTGCATCAGACCTGTTCAATATGTCCAACTCGCCACACGAGGCGCCCGCTCTTACCGCTCACGAAGATCACCCCGGCTGGCGCGCGTTTCTCAACAAACGCATGCTGATTTGCGTGTTTCTCGGCTTCACGTCGGGGTTGCCGCTCTTCACGCTCATCTATCTGGTGCAAGCGTGGTTGCGCACTGAAGGTGTGAACCTGAAGGAAATCGGCCTGTTTGCGCTGATCCAGTTTCCTTACACGTGGAAATTCATCTGGGCGCCGCTGATGGACCGCTACGTGCCGCGTCTGCCCGGCTGGCGGCCGGGACGGCGGCGCGGCTGGATGATCGTCACGCAGTTGCTGGTGGCGGTAGCGATTGGCGCGCTGGGGTTTGTATCGCCGAAACAGGAGATCTGGAGCGTCGCCGCGCTGACCGCGCTGGTGGCGTTTTTCGGCGCGAGCCAGGATATTGCGATCGATGCGTACCGACGCGAACTCCTCGCCGATACCGAGCAGGGACTCGGCAATGCCGTCTTCGTGAATGCGTACAAGATCGCGGCCCTCATCCCCGGCTCGCTCGGGCTGATTCTCGCCGATCACTTGCCATGGTCCACGGTCTTCATCGTCACGGCGGCGTTCATGCTGCCGGGCGTGGTGTTGACGCTCGTGGTCAACGAACCCGAAATTCATGGCACGCCACCCAAGAATCTCCGCGATGCCATCATCCAGCCGTTTCGCGAATTCATCGCTCGGGACGGTTGGCGCACGGCGCTGCTGATCCTCGGCTTTATCTTCCTGTACAAGCTCGGCGACACGATGGCGACCACACTCTCGACGTCGTTCTTCCTCGATATTGGCTTCAACAAGACGCAGATCGGCGTGATTGCGAAGACGGTGGCATTCTGGGCGAGCCTGGCGGGCGGGATTATTGGAGGCGTGTGGCTGGTGAAGATCGGCATTGGGCGCGGGCTCTGGATCTTCGGGGTGCTGCAGATCGTGTCCACGCTCGGCTTTGCGTGGCTGGCGAAAATCGGGCCGTCGCCCGTGGCGCTGGCCGCGCTCTATGGCTTCGAGACGTTTGCCACGGGCCTCACCACGGCAGCGTTCGTGGCTTACATCGCGAGTACGACCGATCCGCGTTATACCGCCACGCAATTCGCGCTCTTTACGAGCCTCGCTTCGGTGCCGCGGACGCTGGCGTCGGCATCGAGCGGCTTTGTGGTCGCGCAAACTGGCTGGTTCGAGTACTTCATGATCTGCGCCGCGCTGTCGATTCCTGGCATGTTACTGTTGCCGAAGATCGCGCCCTGGAGACCTATCCGATGAAGGTGCACGCCCTAATCCGCGCCACGGCTTACGCCATGACGCTACATGCCGGCCTGACCTTTGCAGCGTCCGGGGCATCCGATGCAGCGCCGGCTTCACCGGCCGGATCACAAGCGCCGTATTCCGCGGCTAGCGACCAGATCCGTTTTGGCAACGCGGCGTTGTTCCGCAACCTGATTCCATCGGCGACATTGGAACAGCAGTCCGCCGATGAATACGCTCAAATCCTGCGCGAAGCCCAGCGTACGAAGCACCTTCTCGGCGACAACAATCCGCTCGTGAAACGCGCACGCGATATCGCCAATCGCGAGATTCCGTTTGCGCTGAAGTGGAACGACCGCTCGAAGAACTGGAAGTGGGAAGTCAACGTGGTGCGCTCGGACGAGATCCGCATGTATTGCCTGCCGGGCGGCAAGATCGTGATTTATAGCGGGCTGATCGACCGGCTGCGTCTCAACGATAACGAACTCGGCATGATGATCGGCCACGAGATTGCGCACGCGTTGCGCGAACATGCGCGCGACCGGTTGGGCCGTCAGCAGGCGGCGCAACTGAGCACGGGAACGATTCCGCCGCTATTCGGTTTCGCCGATATCAGCTCAACCCCGCTGGGCATTGGCGAGCAGTTGCTGGCCATGCGATACACGCCCGCCGATGAAACCGAAGCCGATGTGATCGGTAGCGAGATTGCGTCGCGTGCAGGGTACGATCCGCGCGCTGCTGTAACGTTATGGAAGAAAATTGATGCGCGCACGCGGCGCACGCCGAACGGTTTTATCTGGATGCATCCGTTTGGCGCTGCGCGCGTACACGATCTGATGAAGCGCTTGCCCGACATGATGCCGCTGTACGCCAAAGCGATCGGGAAAACGGTGGATCAATTGCCGAATTACGCGGGAATGGGCCGGTTCAAAAAGCCGCGGCTTTAAACCTTCCAGTCGTAGTCAATAATTAGCGGCGCGTGATCGCTGAACTTGATATCGCGGAAAACGGAGGTCGCGGCCGCCGTGTCCGCAACACCCTTCGTTGCGATCTGGTAGTCAATCCGCCACCCCACGTTCTTCGCGTAAGCCTGGCCGCGATTGCTCCACCACGTATATTGCTCAGGCCGCTGATCGAGCGTTCTGAAGACATCGACGTAAGCCTTTTCGTCGAAGAGTTGCGTGAGCCACGCGCGCTCCTCCGGCAGGCAGCCCGAGTTCTTCTGATTGCTCTTCCAGTTCTTGATGTCGATTTCCTTGTGCACGATGTTCACGTCGCCGCACAAAATCACTTCCCGCTTCTTAGCCAGCTTTTCAAGATGCGGCATGAACTCGTCCATGAACCGGTACTTGGCCTGCTGCCGCTCTTCACCGCTGGACCCGGAAGGCACATACACCGAGACCACCGATAAATCCCCAAAGCACGCCTCCACATAACGCCCTTCAGGATCAAACTCTTCACTCCCGAACCCGATGATCACTTCATCCGGTTCGTGCTTCGTATAAAGCCCCGCACCCGAATATCCCTTCTTCACTGCGTGCTGGAAGTAACCCTGAAAGCCATGCGGCGCAAGAAACTCCGGCGTCAGGTCGTCTTGCGAGCACTTGATCTCCTGCACACAGACAACGTCGGCATCCTGCTCGCCGAACCAATCGAAAAAACCCTTCTTGGCGGCCGACCGAATACCGTTCAAATTAGCGGTGATGACACGAAACATGAAGCATCCTTGTATGTTGGTGAACTACTCGACCTTGATCCCTTTCAGCGACTCTTTCGCCGGGGGATATTCGAGCTTCAAACCCTGCAGCGTGCGCACCATCAACTCCGCAACCATAATGTTGCGGTGCGTCTTCGAGTCGGCGGGAACCACGAACCACGGCGCAATCTCCGTCGATGTCGCGCCCAGTGCGTCTTGATAAGCCTGGCGATAATCGTCCCAGAGTTTGCGGGCTTCGAGATCCGATGGGTCGAACTTCCAGTGCTTCTCCGGATTATCGATACGCGCCTGCAATCGCGCTCTCTGCTCGTCCTTCGATATATGCAAAAAGCACTTCACGATCGTCGTACCGTTATCGGCGAGCAGCGCTTCGAACTCGCGAATCTGCCGGTAACGACGTTCGCATTCTTCCTGATCGATCTGTTTCAGCACGCGCGGCACGAGCACGTCTTCGTATTGGCTGCGATTGAAAATGGCGAACTCGCCCGCGGCCGGCACCTGTGAATGAACGCGCCAGAGAAAATCGTGCGCGGCTTCGCGTTCGGAAGGCGCCTTGAACGGCACGATGCGCAAACCGAGCGGATCGACGTCATGAAATACGCTGCGAACGGTACCGTCCTTGCCGCTCGTATCCATACCTTGCAGAATGAGCAATACGCGCTGCGTGCGTTGCGCGTGCAGCTTCTCCTGCAATTGATCTAGTGCGGCGCCCAACTCGCTCAAACGCACGCGATCCTGATCTTTCGTTCCCAACGAAAACGGCTTCGCCGCGGTATCGATGGAAGCAAGATCGAACGGCTTGAACTTCTTACCGTCGAAATACGGCACGCGATAATCGTCGAGATCGGTTTTTTTGGCCACGCGCGCGCTCCCGGTTAATAAAACAAAGGGTTGCTGCCAGACTGGACCGGCAGCAACCCGCGAATATTCCAGCAGTCAGCTCAAGAGGATAATTTCTTCTTCAAAAGCTCGTTGACCTGCTGTGGATTCGCCTTGCCCTTCGTCGCTTTCATGGCTTGACCGATCAGCGCGTTGAACGCCTTCTCTTTGCCCGAACGGTACTCATCGACGGACTTCTGATTCGCAGCCATTACTTCGTCGATGATCGCTTCCAGCGCGCCGGTATCCGAAATCTGCTTCAAGCCCTTCGCTTCGATAATCCGGTCGGCGGCGGTGTCGTCGGTGGTTTTCTCTTCCCAGATCGCCTGGAAAATATCCTTCGCAATCTTGTTCGAGATCGTGCCGTCGGCCACGCGCTGAATCACAAGCGCGAGTTGAGCAGGCGACACCGGTGAGTTCGAAATATCCAGCGATTCGCGGTTCAGTTGCGACGATACTTCGCCCATCAGCCAGTTGACCGCGAGCTTCGCATGCGTTGGCCCCACCACGCCAACGACGCTTTCGAAATACGCCGACATTGCCTTCGACGACGTCAACCCCGCTGCGTCATACGGCGTCAAACCGTATTGCTCGACGAAACGCGTTTGCATGGCTTCGGGCAATTCAGGCAGTTCGCTGCGAACCCGCGCGATCCACGCTTCATCGATCACAAGCGGCATCAGGTCTGGATCGGGGAAATAGCGGTAATCGTGCGCATCTTCCTTGCTGCGCATGGAGCGCGTTTCGCGCTTGTCGGGATCGTAGAGACGCGTTTCCTGCACTACAGTCCCGCCGTCTTCGATCAACTCAATCTGCCGGCGCACTTCGTACTGAATGGCTTCTTCAAGAAAACGGAACGAGTTCAGGTTCTTGATCTCGGCGCGCGTGCCGAATTCGGCTTGACCGACCGGGCGCACGGAGACGTTGGCGTCGCAGCGGAACGAGCCTTCCTGCATGTTGCCGTCGCAGATACCGAGCCATTGCACGAGACTGTGCAGGCTTTTGGCATAGGCCACAGCTTCAGCGGCGCTGCGCATTTCCGGTTCTGTAACGATCTCCAGCAACGGCGTGCCCGCGCGATTCAAATCGATACCCGTCATGCCCGCGAAGTCCTCGTGCAGCGACTTGCCGGCGTCTTCTTCGAGATGCGCGCGCGTCAGGTTGACGGTCTTTTCGTACGCGGCTGTGCCGGTTTTTTCGTTCGCCGGAACCTGGATCGTGATGCTGCCGCCCTGCACAACCGGGATCTCGAACTGGCTGATCTGATAACCCTTCGGCAGATCGGGATAGAAATAGTTTTTACGCGCAAAAATGCTGCGCGGCGCAATAGTCGCGCCGATGGCAAGGCCAAGACGAATCGCGCGCTCCACAGCGCCGCGGTTCATCACGGGCAACGAACCCGGCAACGCCAGATCGACGGGACACGCCTGCGTGTTCGGCTCTGCGCCGAACTGCGTGGCCGCGCCTGAAAAAATCTTGGAGACGGTCGATAACTGCGCGTGCGTCTCCAGTCCGATAACGACTTCCCATTGCATGCTCATACTCCTGCCGGTGATTGCAAATGCCAGTCGGTCGCGCGCTGAAACGCGTCGGCGACCTGCAGCAACCGGGCTTCATTGAAATAGTTGCCGATAATCTGCAAGCCTACCGGCCGCGTGGAATGCTCGCTGCCGGCAGCGCCGAAGCCGCACGGCACGCTCATGCCCGGCAAACCGGCGAGGCTGATCGACAGCGTGTAGATATCGGCGAGATACATCTGTACCGGATCGTCGGCTTTCTCACCGAGGTTCCATGCCACCGATGGCGCTACCGGCCCCATGATCACATCGCAGTGATTGAATGCTTCCTGGAAATCCTGAGCAATGATGCGGCGGATTTTCTGCGCCTGAAGGTAATAGGCGTCGTAATAACCGTGCGACAGCACGTACGCACCCACCAGGATCCGGCGCTTCACTTCCGGCCCGAAACCTTCGGCACGCGACTTCTTGTACATATCCAGCAGGTCGGTGTACTCGGCTGCGCGATGTCCATACCGGACGCCGTCGAAACGCGACAGATTCGACGACGCCTCCGCCGGCGCAATGATGTAGTACACCGGAATCGACAGCTCGGTCTTCGGTAGCGATACTTCGACCAGCGTTGCGCCGAGCGCTTCGTATTGTTTCAAGGCGACGTCGATGGCGCTACGCACTTCAGCGCTTAGGCCCTCTCCGAAGAACTCCTTCGGCAAGCCGATGCGCAAGCCTGCGAGCGGTTTGGCCGCATCGTCGCCGGACCAGCGCTGGCCGAGATAGCGCGTGTAATCTTCGTCCTCGCGCTCGAGGCTGGTCGAGTCGCGCGGATCGAACGACGCAATCGCGTTGAGCAGCAGCGCGCAATCCGCGGCGCTGCGGGCCATCGGTCCACCCTGATCGAGCGACGACGCGAACGCGATCATGCCGTAACGCGAAACGCGGCCGTACGTGGGCTTGATCCCTGTAATGCCGGTGAACGACGCGGGCTGGCGAATCGAACCACCGGTGTCCGTGCCGGTGGCAGCGGGCGCGAGCCGCGCAGCGACCGCGGCCGCCGAGCCACCCGACGAACCGCCCGGCACGGCTTTCAGATCCCACGGGTTCTTGACCGGACCAAAATACGAATTCTCGTTCGACGAACCCATCGCGAATTCGTCCATATTGGTCTTGCCGAGCGTCACCACGCCCGCATTCTTGAGGCGCTCGACGACCGTGGCGTCGAATGGGCTCGTGTAGTTCGCGAGCATCTTCGACCCGGCCGTCGAGGTCCACCCGCGCGTGACAAATACGTCTTTATGCGCGATCGGCAGGCCGGTCAGCACACCTGCTTCGCCTTTGGCGATCAGCGCATCTGCAGCTTTGGCCTGGGCGAGCGTGAGGTCGTGGTCGACGCTGATGAACGCGTTGAGATTCTTCGCAGCTTCGATGCGCTGCAAAAAGAGCTGCGCGAGTTCGACGGCGGAGAGGGTTTTTGCGTCGAGTGCCGCGCGCAGTTCGGTCAAGCTTTTTTGATGCATTGCGTTCTTCCTGATGGGCGCCGCGTCCCGCGCGCCTTTTAGTTTTCGTGCGTATCGTGCGTATATTGCGTTGCCCGTGCATTGGCTCAAGGCACGACGTTCATTCGATCACTTTGGGCACGAGATACAGCCCGTCGCGCACGGCCGGCGCGGGCCGCTGGAACTCTTCACGGTTTACTTGCTCTGTAACAACGTCGTTTCGCAAACGCAGCTCAGCTTTCTCGATCTGCTCGATCGGATGCGCAAGCGGTTCGATACCGGTGGTATCCACGGCCTGCATTTGCTCGACGAGACCGAAGAAGTCGTTCAGCCGCGCAAGCGTGGGTTCGGCCTCGTGCTCAGGCAATTCGAGCCGCGCGAGGTGCGCAATGCGTTTTACATCGGTCAGGGTCAGGGACATTCGATCACCGGGTTTTTTTCAACTTACGCGCTAACAAAGAGCGCGACTGCAATTCGAGATAAAGGAGCCCTAAAAAGCAGGCTTGTGGATGGCAAAATGTACCGTCCTTTTCCTTCGAACACCCCAAAATTATAAGGTATCATTACGCGTTCGACCCAAATCCGGATCGACTTGCCAGCGGCCTGTTCTTAGTTGCAGATTTTTAAGAAAAGTGCACGCCTGGTTCGCTTGCATCCTCCGGTAGATTTCTTCGCAGTCTTGCAATTTGCGCGGCCAAAAATGGGCCCCGCTGCAGGCTGTCATTTTTTCCGCTGCCGTCCTTTGGCGCTCGAAGCGAGGCACGGCTCCCAGCGAGACAGGATTTTGAATGTTCGGTTTTTTGCGCAGCTACTTTTCAAACGATCTGGCGATTGATCTCGGCACCGCCAACACGCTGATCTACATGCGGGGCAAGGGCATCGTCCTTGACGAACCGTCGGTGGTCTCCATTCGCCAGGAAGGCGGTCCGAATGGCAAGAAAACCATTCAGGCCGTCGGCCGCGAAGCGAAGCAGATGCTCGGCAAGGTGCCGGGCAACATTGAGGCCATCCGGCCGATGAAGGACGGCGTTATTGCCGACTTCACCGTCACGGAACAGATGATCAAGCAGTTCATCAAGACTGCGCACGAATCGCGGATGTTCTCGCCTTCGCCGCGCATCATCATCTGCGTGCCGTGCGGATCGACCCAGGTCGAGCGTCGCGCCATCAAGGAAGCGGCACACGGCGCCGGTGCGTCGCAGGTGTACCTGATCGAAGAACCCATGGCAGCGGCCATCGGCGCTGGCTTGCCGGTGTCCGAGGCAACGGGCTCCATGGTTGTCGACATCGGCGGCGGCACGACCGAAGTGGGCGTGATTTCCCTCGGCGGTATCGTGTACAAGGGTTCGGTGCGCGTGGGCGGCGACAAGTTCGACGAAGCTATCGTCAATTACATCCGTCGCAATTACGGCATGCTGATCGGTGAACAGACGGCTGAAGCGATCAAGAAGGAAATCGGTTCGGCTTTCCCGGGCTCCGAAGTCAAGGAGATGGAAGTCAAGGGTCGCAACCTGTCGGAAGGCATTCCGCGCAGCTTCACCATTTCGAGCAATGAAATTCTCGAAGCACTGACCGATCCGCTGAACCAGATCGTCTCGTCGGTGAAAATCGCGCTGGAACAGACGCCGCCGGAACTGGGCGCCGACATTGCCGAGCGAGGCATGATGCTGACCGGCGGTGGCGCGTTGCTGCGCGATCTCGACCGGCTGCTGGCGGAAGAGACCGGCTTGCCGGTGCTCGTCGCTGAAGATCCGCTGACGTGCGTCGTACGCGGTTCGGGCATGGCGCTCGAACGCATGGACAAGCTCGGCAGCATCTTCTCCTACGAGTAAGCCTTGACGCCTTTCACGAAGGCGCCAACAGCACGCACTCGCTCAATGCACCGACTGCGACGTGCGCGTAATATGCGACTCGCGCAATCGTTCACTCGGCCCGGCTTCAATCGGGTCGGTGTGAACGGCGCTGGGCAAGGCCGCGTCTGCACGCGGACCCGCAGCATCGAACCAACCGATCACGCCCTCGGCGCCGACCATGGAATACAGTCCGCCGCCACTTTTTAAGCAAGGTCCATCCGCTCTCGCGCGATTGATCTTCTTCGTGGTGCTTGCCCTCGCCCTGCTGATCTCGGACGCGCGCTTCAACACGCTCGAGATCGTGCGCGGCGTGCTTGGAGCGGGTTTGTATCCGCTGCAGCGCGCGGCGCTCGTGCCACGCGATATTTTCATGGGCGCCGCCGATCTGGCCGTCACCAGCGCAACCCTGCGCAATGAAAACGCCAAGCTGAAAGAAAAGAACCTCGAGTTGTCGGTGAAAGCGGGCGATGCGACTCAGCTCAACGTCGAGAACGCGCATCTTCGCGCGCTGCTGCAGCTCGGCTCGCGCGCCAGCACGCAAACCACGCCGGTCGAAGTCCAGTACGACACCCGCGATCCTTTCACGCAAAAAGTCGTGATCGGCAAGGGTGCGCAACAGGGCATCCAGAACGGCGCGCCGGTGGTCAACGAAGACGGCGTGATCGGGCAGGTGACTCGCGTGTTCCCGCTGCAATCGGAAGTGACNCTGCTCTCCGACAAGGATCAGGCCGTGCCNGTGCAGATCGTGNGGACCGGTTTGCGCAGCGTGATCTACGGCACGCCGAAGGGCGACACGCTNGATCTGCGTTTCGTGCCCATCAGCGCCGACGTGCAAACTGGCGACGAACTCGTGACCAGCGGTCTGGACGGCATTTATCCGCCGGGATTGCCGGTGGCGAAAGTGGTTCGCGTNGANAAACAAGCGGATACCGCATTCGCCCGCGTAGTCTGCCTGCCCACCGCGCCGGTGCGCGGTGCGCGTCAGTTGCTCGTGCTGCATTACGAGATCAACCAGCCGCCAAATCCTGAAGAAGTCGAGGCCGCGGCCGCGGCCAAGGAAGCGAAGGACAGCAAGGGCAAGAAAGGCAAGGCAGCCGCGGCGAAAAGCGCCAGCGCGCCGGGGACCGCGAATGCGGCGAGTACGCCCGCCGCCGCTACGAAAAACCCGCAACCGGCTGCCGTCGCGAAGAAAACCGAGCCCGCCGCCGCGAAGAAACCTGAAAAATCCGAGCACGCCAGGAAAGCTGAACCTGCCCGCAAGCCCGCGCCCGGAGCCGCACCATGAACCGTCCGCAATACATCCTGCAGCCGGTCAATCCGTACTTCATTACATTCAGCCTGGCCACCGCGTTCCTGCTGAACCTGATGCCGTGGGGCCGGACCTTCGGCATCCCGGATTTCGTCGCGCTCGTGCTGCTGTTCTGGAACGTTCACCAGCCGCGTCGCGTGGGCATGGGCATCGCGTTCATGCTCGGCATGCTCATGGACGTTCACAACGCCAGTCTGCTCGGTGAGCACGCGCTGGCATATACGCTGCTGTCGTATGGCGCCATCACGATTCACAGACGCGTATTGTGGATGTCTCTGCCGGTGCAAACGTTCGTGGTCGCGCCTTTGCTGATCGGCGCGCAAATCGTGCCGTTCGTGATCCGCCTGCTGACCGGCGCAGCGTTTCCCGGCTGGGGCTATCTGATTGACGGGTTCGTGGAAGCCATTTTGTGGCCGGTCGCGAGTTTCCTGCTGCTGATTCCGCAGCGCCGCGCAACCGATCCCGACGACACGCGTCCAATCTGAGTAGATTCAAGCGCCTGCCGCAACTGCTGCACGCCACATAGGCCACACACGCGGTCCCCGCGAAGATTGCATGACCGAATTTCAGAACGCCGAACAACAGTTATCGAAGTTTCGCCTGCGTGTGGCTGCCGCCGGCCTGTTCGTGTTCGTCTGCTTTGGGCTGATCGGCGTGCGGTTCCTGTATCTGCAGGTCTGGCATTTCAGCAAATACTCGCTGCAAGCCGATGAAAACCGCATCTCCGTCGCGCCGATCGTGCCGAACCGCGGCATCATCACCGACCGCAACGGCGTGGTCCTCGCGAAGAATTACTCTGCGTACACGCTGGAAATCACGCCGTCGAAGATCGACACCACGCTCGACGATGAAATCGATCGCATCGCGACGGTAATTCCCGTCGATCAGCGCGACCGGCGGCGTTTTAAAAAGCTGCTGGAGGACTCGAAGAATTTCGAGAGCCTGCCCATCCGTACGCGTCTGACCGACGAAGAAGTCGCCCGGTTCACCGCGCAGCGGTTCCGCTTTCCGGGCGTGGAAGTGCGCGCGCGGCTGTTCCGGCAATACCCGCTTGGGCCCACGGCCGCCCATGTGATCGGCTATATCGGGCGGATTTCGCAGCGCGATCAGGAACGTATCGACGAAGCGAGCGACCAGAACGACGCCGATACCGACCACTACGACCCGCGCCTGGACGCGAACAATTACAAGGGCACGGACTACATCGGCAAGATCGGTGTGGAACAGAGCTACGAGACCGAGCTGCACGGTTTGACCGGCTTCGAGGAAGTGGAAGTCACCGCGGGCGGGCGACCGGTGCGCACGCTGTCGCGCACGCAAGCTACGCCGGGNAACAACCTGGTGTTGTCGCTGGATATCGGCTTGCAGCAGGTCGCCGAACAGGCGTTCGCGGGCAAGCGCGGTGCNCTGGTGGCCATCGAACCGTCGACGGGCGACGTACTCGCGTTTGTCTCGGCACCGAGTTTCGACCCGAATTCGTTCGTCGATGGCATCGACCAGCAGACCTGGGATTCGCTCAACAATTCGCCCGATCACCCGCTGCTGAACCGGCCGCTGCACGGCACGTATCCGCCCGGCTCCACCTACAAGCCGTTCATGGCGCTCGCCGCGCTCACGCTGCACAAACGCACGACTAGCTGGGGTTTCCAGGACCCGGGTTCGTACACGTTCGGCGGCCACACCTTCCGCAACGACGTGCGCGCAGGGCAAGGCTGGGTCGACATGAATCGCGCGATCGTGGTCTCCAACGACACCTATTTCTACATGCTGGCGCACGATCTCGGCGTGAATGCGATGGCCGGTTTCATGAAGCCGTGGGGATTCGGCCAGATTACGGGTATCGATATCAACGGCGAAGCGCGCGGCATTCTTCCGTCGACGGATTGGAAAAAGAAGGCGTACCGGAAGCCGGAACAGCAGCGCTGGTATGAAGGCGAGACGATCAGCCTGGGTATTGGACAGGGCTATAACTCGTTCACGATCCTGCAACTCGCGCACGCGACCGCTACGCTTGCGAACGACGGCGTGGTCATGAAGCCGCACCTGGTGAAGGAAGTCGAGAATCCGATCAGCAAAGCGGTACGCATCACCGTGCGCGATCCGAGCGCCAGGATTGCCGTCAAGCAAGCGGACGTCGACTTCATCAAGCGGGCGATGGAAGGGGTGGTCACTAGCGGCACGGGCGCCAAGATTTTCCGCGGCGCACCTTATGTGGCGGCCGGTAAAACCGGGACGGCGCAGGTTTATTCGCTGCAAGGCGCGAATTATTCGCACGGCGCGATAGCGGAACATTTGCGCGATCACGCGTTGTTTATCGCGTTCGCACCGGCGGATCATCCGACTATCGCGGTTGCGCTGATCGTGGAAAACGGTGGCTGGGGTGCAGAATCGGCGGGCCCGATCGCGCGGAAAGTGCTCGATTACTATCTCGTCGACAGGCTGAAGCCCGGAGCGGAAGCAGCGGCCGTGGCAGCAGCGGCATCGGCGACGGAAGATGCGGATGCTCCGGTAATCGGTGGCGCGCAAAGCCCCGTGGGCGCGGCGCTGCCCGCTTCAGTGACGGCCGCCTCGCCGGCGTTCAAGCCGTTGGCGGCGTCCGATGCGGCGGCTGGG